>OGEI01001094.1_pt1 | contig 11919 bp, 9 predicted proteins | sample 1570631 | NCBI WGS metagenome assembly OGEI01 (sample SAMEA2582139, study PRJEB24529) | metagenome | biome: Human gut stool | place: China | collected 2011
CAGCAGCCATATAGGTATGTGCAATGCCTGTAGGGCAACCAGTAACAGCAAGTACATCATAATGCGGGTTATCTACAGAAATCTTAGGTGCAACCTTTTCAATTACTTCTGTAGCCTTCGCTTCGATAGCATCAGTAATACCAGTTGCTTTTTGATCTTCTGCACGTTTGATAAATCCTTCTACAGATGGATCAAAGTTGCCTTGCTCTTTAGCTGTTATTAGCTCCAAGAAACGTTCTATAGTTGGAGCTGCGATGAGGGCTTCTTTGAAATCAGGGTCAATCACCATCGTTGCTAATTGGCTCAATACCTCTACGTGAGTGTCAGCCGCACCTTCTGGAGCTGCAATCATGAAGAATAGGCGGGAAGGTTGACCATCAAGCGCTTCAAAATCTACACCGTTAGGCACGACCATAGCGGCTAGGCCTGCCTCTTTTACGCCTGCAGATTTAGCATGTGGTGTGGCAATACCGTCGCCAAGGCCTGTAGAACCAGACTCTTCACGAGCGAAGACAGCTTTTAAATATTCTGCCTTGTCTGTCAAATAGCCTCCTTTGTCCATCAATTCACCTAAAGTATAAATGGCGTCAGCCTTTGTAACAGGGTCTGCATTTAGCAGGACGGATTGAGGTTTTAATAAATCAGTGATTTGCATATGTGTACTCCTTGATGCAAATAAAATATAAAATCATTTAACTCGTACTTGTGAAAGTAGTGCTTCTACTTCTTCAAGGGTTGCGAGGTTTTCAGAGTAAGCGGAGGCAGAGCCACTGGAGATACCCCAATAGAGCGCCTCTTGTAAGTCACCCGTCTTTTCATAGCCCGTAATAAAGCCGGCTACCATGGAGTCGCCAGCACCCACGGAATTCACGAGAGTTCCTTTAGGGGCAGGACTTGTATATACAGTGCCGTCAGCAGCGACCAAGATAGCTCCATCACCAGCCATGGAGATGAGCACGTGTTGTGCGCCTTTCTCTTGCAATGTTTTTGCTGCTTCTGCAAGCTGATCTTTTGTAGATAAAGTGCGCCCAAAGATTTCACTAAGCTCGTGATTATTTGGCTTAATTAAGAATGGTTTATAAGGCAAGACTTTTGTGAGTAGATCTTTTGTAGCATCTACTACGATGCGGATGTTTTTATGTTGTAAGCGATCCATAATGAGTTCGTACATATCGCTTGGTAGACTAAAAGGAATGCTCCCAGCAAGGATTAAGGTGTCCTTTTCGGTCAACGCATCGAGTTGTTTGTATAGAGCCTCTAATTCGTCGGCACCGATGATTGGGCCGCGGCCGTTAATCTCTGTTTCCTCATCAGATGCTTTTACTTTAACATTGATGCGGGTTAATCCTTCGCGAAGTCGGATGAAATCTTCTTTCACGCCGAATTTCTTGAGTTGTGTTACGATTTCTTCGCCTGTAAACCCTGCGATGAAGCCGAGTGCTGTCGTATTCATGCCAAGATTATTGAGCACGATAGATACGTTGATACCTTTGCCACCACCGAGAACGTATTCTTGGATGGTGCGATTAATAGTACCCGTCTTGAGGTGATCAAGGCGCACGATATAATCGAGAGCTGGGTTAAAGGTAATAGTGTAAATCATACAATTTCCCCTTTTGAGATAATACTAATTAGCGTATGATTGGTTGATCTTGCTTCCGTAATCGTAACCAATAGATGAGTGGTACTAGATATAGGAAGAAGGCAAATGGTACGTAACCTGCTGAACTTGTACCCATCATGACAACGGGCACGTAGGCAGCGATATTCCACGGTTGCAATGGAGCGATGAGGATGCCGCTATTTTCAAAGTCTAGCATCACATCTTCGTCTTGAATACCCCGTTGAGCGTAGGTAATACGCATAATAGAGTGCGTCATAACTACCGCAATAGCTTGGCTGCATCCAACCGCACCTGTTAAAAAGGCAAGACCTACATTGGCAGCAAATACATCGCTCCGTGTTTTAGCTCGTTCTAACAGTTGTCGTATGTCGTTCCAGAAGCCAACCCCTTCAAGCATGCCTGAAATGGCAGTAGCCATGAAAATCGAAAGGGTAGGGATAAACATCGTTTGTAGACCGCCGCCATGAATGATATCAGCTAGTGGATTGTAGTGCGGTAGTTCAAAGCCCGTTAAGGTATACCATCCCAACTCAGAAAGGGTAGTTCCTTGATTTGTATAAGCTAGAATGGCCGCTGCTAATGCACTGAGTCCGATAGGCCAACGGATAGATACTTTCAAAGGCAATAGACCAATGACGATGATGACTGGAATCCATAATGTCCAATCGATGTTGAAAATAAAGTGAATTGTATCGGATAGTAAACTATTTTCGTAATTAAGTGGGTACCACTGAGATAGTAATAAATATAGCACTGTAGAGATGGTGAGTGCTGGAATAGCATCTTTAAACATGATGGGAATATTCGTCGATACCTTTGTATGGGTTAAGGCTGCTACGAGAGACGCACTAGAGGATAGGGGCCCGTTTCGATCACCAAAGTAAGCACCTGCAATAATGGCACCGGCTACGATATTTTCTGGAATACTCCCCGCTCTTGCCATCGTGATGAGTACGATGCCTATCGTGCCTACAGTTCCTAGTGCGGTGCCTAACAGCATGCTCACGGCAGCTGTTATTAAAAAGGCACAGACGATGAAGATGGATGGATTAATTAAGTCGATGCCTGTGGCGATGATCATAGGGATAACGCCTGCTGCTTGCCACATGGCGATGAGCCAACCGATAAGAAGGAAGATTTGCATCACCACGATGGACGTTTTAGCACCTGTCCACGATAGGTTTAATAGTTCCTTTGGTTGATATCCTTTGCGATAAAATACAAAGGCCATGATGCACCATACGACAATCAAGGCGTAACCAATGGCGATGCTATTGGCTACAGCAATGAGGATGACGAGAATGGATGTAAGTAGTCCTAAGAGGGGCTCTATATTCCGTGGCATGAGTGAGCGACCTTGTTGGTATCTTAGGAACGCATTTAATATAAGTTGTAACCACTTCATCTTAGTCGATAGGAAGTTCTGTTTCGAAGACTTCCTCAGCAGGGCCTGTCATGAGCACCGTGCCATCCTCCAAGTATGAAATATGCAATGTACCTAAATAGAGTTCCACATCTACTTCGCGGTCTGTTAATCCCTTTTCAAAGGACATAACGGCAGAGGCACAAGAGCCTGTTCCACAAGCTAAGGTAGCACCAGCGCCACGCTCCCAAGTGCGCACCTTGATGTGTTTGTCATTTACCACTTCAATGTAGTTTACATTTGTGTTAGCAGGGAAGGCATCGTGCTTTTCAAGGATTGGACCTTGTGTTGTAACAGGGGTCTTTGTAATGTCGTCGATGAATACCTCCGTATGAGGCACGCCGAGCAATACGGAGCTTACCGTTACGGTCTCACCGTTTACATCGAGGTCTACGTCGATAACCTTATCCATGTTTACATTCATAGGAATGTCTTGGGCTTTGAAGAATGGTCTGCCCATGTCTACAGTAACTTGTGTGACTATTCCGTTTTCGATAGTCAAGGTAGGCTTCATTACGCCTGCCAAGGTTTCGATGGTGAAAGTCTCTTTCGTAGTTTCACCGTGTTCATAAGCGTATTTGGCAAAGCACCGAATCGCATTACCGCACATTTCTGCTTCACTACCATCGGAGTTGATGATGCGCATACGCACATCACAGGTTTCGGAAGGTACTAGGATGGCAAGACCATCGGCACCAATACCCGTGCGACGATCACAAAGGCGAATGGCGAGGTCTGTGTAGTCTTTAGAAGTCCCTTGTGGGTCGGTAAAGAGGATAAAATCATTACCGAGACCATGCATTTTTGTTAATTTCATAAAGTCTCCTATCAATAAGTAAGACTTTCACCATGAAGCCCGTGAAAGTCTCATATGTTTATTATTATATATTCTATATTATAATATTATATCATAAATAGGTCCTAAGCATGACATGGAATCGTATAAATTAATAGCAAAATAAAGGGAAAATAAGGAAAGCTTACAGCGTTTATTAAGAGTTATAGTAAAACAAAAAAATGCCCCATATGGGACGGTTATTTAAGGAGATATAGGTATTTGGATTACTTTATTGTTTAACAGAGAAATGATAAAATAAAGAGTAATGTAGTTTATCGTAATAGAAAGAGGAACACATATGCGAATTCAAGGGATTTCTGGATCTCGTGGCGTTGCAGTAGGCAATGTATATAGATATATTCAAGAGGAAATTGTCATTCCTGATTACAATGTAGCGGAAGACAAGGTAGAAGAAGAAATTGGCAAGTTTGCAACTGCTATGGCATCTACCTTAAAACAATTGGATACTATTCGTAAAAAAGCGTTGGATGAAATGGGACCAGAAGAGGCGGCTATTTTTGAAGCGCACATGCAAATCGCTCAAGACCCATCCTTGTCTGACGGAATTAAATCCCTTGTTGAGTCTAGCCATATGAACGTGGTAGCGGCTACGGCTCAAACAATTGAAACCTTTGCAAATATCTTCCTTGGTATGGAAGATGCCTACATGCGTGAACGAGGTGCAGATATTAAGGATATCGGCGATCGTTTGATGCGCAATATATTAGGTATGAATCCTCGCGGTTTATCACATATTTCTGGCGAAGTTATCTTGGTGGCTCATGATTTGGCACCATCTGATACGGCTTCCCTCGATAAAAATATTGTAAAAGGCATCGTAACAGCGGCTGGTGGTCCTACTTCTCATGCGGCTATCATGGCTCGCACCTTAGAGATTCCTGCTGTTATGGGCGTTGGTGATATTGAAAGTTTCGCTGATGGCGACAAAGCAGTCGTTCTTGGTACCGATGGTATCGTAGAAATCAATCCATCTGATGCGGATTGGACGGAGTATACAAATCAAGCGTTGGCGTTCCAAGAGGAATTAAAACGGTTGCGCGAATCTGCTAATCTTGAAGCTACCACCACTGATGGTCACCATGTAGAATTATTCGGTAACATCGGCAAGGCAAAGGATGCTAAATATGCGCTCACTATGGGGGCACAAGGTATTGGTTTGTACCGCACAGAATTCCTTTACATGGAAAACGACGAACTGCCTACAGAAGATGTACAATTTGAAGAATATAAAAAGGTAGCCCAAGAGATGAAGGGGCAACCGGTTATCATCCGTACCATGGATATCGGTGGCGACAAGGAATTAAAATGCCTTGATTTGCCAAGTGAAATGAATCCATTCCTCGGCTATCGTGCTATTCGTATTTCTTTAAATCGTCCAGATATTTTCAAAGTGCAATTGCGTGCCTTGTTGCGTGCCAGTGCCTTTGGTGATATTCACATCATGTATCCTATGATTGCTTCCGTTGAGGAAGTGAAACAAGCGAATGATATGCTTAGTGAATGTAAGACGGAGCTGGCGGCTGAAGGAAAGGATTTTAACAAGGATATCAAGGTTGGCATCATGATCGAAGTACCAGCGGCAGCTGTTATATCTCCAATCCTTGCTAAATATGTAGACTTCTTTAGTATCGGTACGAATGATCTTTGCCAATACACATTGGCAGTAGACCGTATGAACGAAGCAATCGGTAGCTTGTATCAACCATTGCATCCAGGTGTGTTACGTCTTATTAAACACGTTATTGATGCCAGTCATGAACAAGGTAAGTTTACAGGTATGTGTGGTGAGCTTGCTAGCGATCCTGTGGCGACCATGATTCTATTAGGTCTTGGCCTCGACGAATTCTCCATGACTGCTTCTTCGATTCCTCTTATTAAAAATATCTTGCGTTCTGTTTCCAAAGCAGAATGTGAAGAGGTGGCAAATAAAGCACTTACTATGGATACAGCAGAAGAAATTACAGAATACGCTAAATCTGTATTAGCTGAAAAAGGTTTACTATAATCCAGTTTTGCCTTAAATAGAATTATTACATAGCAAATAAGATGTAATATACTTGAATTGAAATACTTGATATTGATACAATATATCTATTAGAACGTATGAGATAGGCACCACCTATCGAGATAGAAAGAGGTTATCATGAAAGAATTAACAGTAGAAATTACTAACGAATCTGGTTTACATGCTCGTCCTGCTACAGCTTTTACACAATTGGCTGCTAAGTTCACTTCCAAAGTGACTATTGCTGCCAATGGCAAAACAGCGGATGCTAAGTCTATCTTAACTGTATTGACTTTGGGGGCTACAAAAGGTACATCCGTTACATTGACTGCTGACGGAGCTGACGAAGATGATGCACTCGCTGCATTGAGCGAATTCTTAACAACTAACCACGATTAATATGAGGGTAATAAAAAGGACCCTACATTTTGAACTGCACCTCCAAAAATTATGTCCAATTTTTTGGGTGCAATTCATTTGTAGAGTCCTTTTTTATTTACCCATATTTGCAAAGCGCTCTACAGCTTTTGTAAAGTCGCTAATGGTTTTTTCTACGTCACCATGTTCGATCCCATCTCGTACGCAGTGGTTGATATGTCCTTCAAGAATTACTTGCCCTACTTTATGTAGTGCAGATTTAGCTGCATTAATTTGGCTCAACACATCTTCGCAGGGAATGTCTTCTTCAATCATTCGATCAATAGCTTGCACTTGACCTAAGATTTTACGCAATCGACGATGCAGATTTTCTGAATCCATACACTGTTTCATTTTACTCCTCCATAGGCATGTTTTTATCATCTCATATATTATACTCTATTTAAAGTTTTTAATACAACTTAATAAGTATAACTAATATGCATTAATCGATATTTATAGATATATGGTATCATGCCGTTATAAGATATATTAAATATATTTGTAGTATGAGTGGACGTAAAAACTAGTGTTTTACATATCTTCTTATTGATTGATGTGATACAATACATTTAATATACCTTATATTTGTATATGTATATAAGGTATTGTATATATGGTTAGACTATAAACTTATATTTACATGTGTTTATATTACAGACCTTTAAGAGATAGGTGAAAGAAATGAAAGTATTTCGCTACCTTCGAAATCTAGTTGTGTTCGTGGTGGTCATGATTTTGGCTATGTTTATATATGACGGATATCACAGCTTTCAAGGGACAAATCGTGAGAGTAAAGCTCATACAATTGTTGAAAAACAAATAGAACAAAGTGAAGACACGCTCAGTCGTACGGATCGAATTATACGACTGTTTACATTTAGAGATAAAGTACAGATAGCTCTTAATCAACGTGTTTCAAAAGAACATTGGGTGAAAGGGGATGTTATTCCTGAGTATACAAAAAATGCATTAATCGCTATTGAAGATAAGCGTTATTATAAACATGGAGCTATTGATGTACTCGGTATTATTCGCGCCTTGTACACGAATACCATAGCAGGTGAAACGCTGGAAGGCGGTAGCACTATTACGCAACAACTTGTAAAAAATCTGTTCCTTTCCTCGAAGCGCATCATGAGTCGTAAGGTGGAAGAGGCTATCCTCGCTAGTGAAATGGAACATTACTACTCTAAGGAAGAAATCCTTACCATGTACTTGAATACCGTATATTATGGTCATAATTATTACGGTATCTATGAAGCTTCTCATGGATACTTTGGGACGAGTCCTAGTCGATTAACTTTGGGGCAAAGTGCTTTGCTTGCTGCATTACCCAATGCACCGTCCTATTTAGATCCTTATACGAACTATGAAGGTGCTAAAGCACGGCAAAAGCTGGTGCTCGAACAAATGGTAGACCAAGGCATGATTACACAAGCCGAAGCAGACTATGCGTACGAACAAGAGCTGGAACTCGTTGAAGAATAATTAAATTACTATTTTAGAATCTCTGTTGGCTGATTAATAATTGGCTAATAGAGATTTTTTTGATACATTTGTGTTATTAAGATGATTTTTTAGAGAGAATTTGGAGCATAAGGAGCGTAGATATTGGATAATGTTGTATTAAAGCGCTATGAAAAGGGTAACTTTTCTTCTATCTATATAGGTGCAAAACCTATTATTAAGTTTGCCATGCTTAGGCTGGAGAATTTTATATTCTATTATTTAAGAGGCTCTGGAGGAGTAGATTATAAGTCTGAATTACTTGATGTAGATTCCTATGCTCGTGAAATCTTTTACATCGAACAAGCTGATGCTAATAAAATTGAAAACTGGATAGTTTATTATGATGATGAACATGATTGTATGGCTGTAAGACATTGCTTTTGGGATAAAGCCTTGGATAGAGAGTTAATAATGGCTGATGAATCGTTGCGAGCTACTGTTAGAGAAGAATATATTGTTGATACAATTCCACATATTTGTAATCAGACCATTGTCAGTGTAAATGTAATGGCGAAACATAATATTCTAAATGCTATAAATGCTTTTGATACAGCAATATCTAAGATGAATATATTGGAGTTATTTAGAAATGTAGATTACTCTACAGGTAATTATAAAATTTCTAGATCTTATGATTTAGACGTTCGCATTGAAGCTATTATTAATGAAGAACAAAATGAGCTTTACTCGATTATAGGTGAAATAAAGTCTTTTATCATTGAGACTTTAAAAGAACCCCTTGATACAACTGATGATTATAAGATAGCTTTAGATTACCAATTTTCGCCTATTGATCGAATTTGAGACCACATATTTTAAAGTGGAAATTAAAACTATATAAATAATGATTTGCTTGAACCAATAAATGATTTACAGGTATTAATAATTAGTAACACAAAAAGAGCTATAACATATGTTAGTTTAAAATTTTGTAGTTTTATTACTCTCGAATAGTTACGTTCCGAAAAGTATTATTTAATTGTATAAAAATAATACTTGCATTTATAATTATACAGGTGTATACTATTTTTTGTCAGAAGGAGAAAATACCTGTTGGTGATAGAAGATACCACGGTGCTTTCACAATTATCTGATATTGTATTGATTATATGAGTCTAAATAGATAGTGGTTTATGAGGTGTTATCATGGGTAAAGCAAATAAAGTAGTACTCGCATATTCTGGTGGTTTAGATACTTCTGTTATCATTCCTTGGTTGAAAGAAAATTATGGCGCTGAAGTTATTGCTGTGTGTGTAGACTTGGGCCAACCTGAGGATTATGATGCAGTTGAGAAAAAAGCGATCAAATCTGGCGCATCTAAAGCGTACATCGTTGACGCTAAGGAAGAGTTTGTAAAAGATTATGTATGGCCTACTGTAAAAGCTGGTGCAATCTACGAAGGTAAATATTTATTAGGTACATCCTTCGCGAGACCTTTAATCGGTAAAATCCTTGTAGATATTGCCGAAAAAGAAGGCGCAGATGCAATCGCTCATGGTGCGACTGGTAAAGGTAATGACCAAGTTCGTTTCGAAGTTGCCATTGCTGCCCTAGATCCAAGTCTTAAAGTAGTAGCGCCAGTGCGTGAATGGAAATGGTCTCGTGAGGAAGAAATTGAGTATGCTAAGGCTAATGGTGTTCCAGTTCCAGCAGACCTTGATAATCCTTACTCAGTCGATCAAAACCTTTGGGGACGTGCTAACGAGTGTGGTGTTCTTGAAAATCCTTGGAATCAAGCTCCAGAAGAAGCTTTTGGAATTACCAATTCACCAGAGTCTGCACCAGATGAAGCTGAATATGTCGATGTAACCTTTAAAGAAGGGAAACCAGTTGCCCTTAACGGTAAAGAAATGAAATTGGCTGACCTTATCCAAGAAATGAATGTTATTGCTGGCAAGCATGGTGTAGGACGTATCGACCACGTTGAGAATCGTCTTGTGGGTATCAAGTCACGTGAAATTTATGAATGCCCAGGAGCTATTGCGCTTTTGACAGCTCATAAAGAAATTGAGGACTTAACTTTGGTACGTGAAGTTTCTCATTTCAAACCAATTCTTGAAAATGAATTGTCAAACCTTATCTACAATGCTTTGTGGTTTAGCCCAGCAACACAAGCTATCATTGCTTATATTAAGGAAACACAAAAAGTTGTTAATGGTATCGCTAAAGTTAAGCTTTACAAAGGGCATGCTCAAGTAGTAGCACGTCAATCAGCTAATTCATTGTATGATGAAAACTTGGCTACTTACACATCAGCAGACAGCTTTGATCAGGATGCTGCGATTGGATTTATCAAGCTTTGGGGTCTTCCAACTCAGGTTAATTCACAAGTTAACCATCCGTTTGACAATTAATGACAGATTTCATAAGAAAAGTAGGATATGAGAAGAAAAATTCTTAATATCAGATAAAAGTGGACAGGGAGACGCATCTGATACTCTTTTCTTATAACTTATATTATTATCGTTAAGGCGTTCTGAGAGGCGTCACGAGCCTAAATAAACTACGACAGAGATCGAGATTTAGGAAAACAAGTGTCCAGAGAGACAAATTAAGCTAGACAAATACTATCTAGCTTTTTTCATTTAAGTTATTGTGACCAAAGAGGTCGTTGCTTGTTATAAGTATTAAGAAAGGATGGAAGATTATCCCAGTGTGGGGTAATCTTCAAAATAAAACTATGGCAGAAAATCATAAACTATGGGGCGGTCGGTTCGAAGCTAGTCTTGAAAAATGGGTAGAAGAATTTGGTGCTTCAATCTCCTTTGACCAAAAGATGGCAGAGTTTGACCTTAAAGGGTCTATTGCCCATGTCACTATGCTTGGTGAGACAGGAATTATTACTAAAGAGGAAGCTTTACAAATTAAACAGGGCTTGAAAGAGCTGCTTGAGGAATATAAAGCTGGAAAACTAGAATTCGACGTTTCCAATGAAGATATTCATATGAATATGGAGAGTCTTTTAACGGCTAAAATTGGACCAGTAGCAGGAAAACTTCATACAGCACGTTCACGTAACGACCAAGTGGCAACGGATATGCACTTGTATCTGAAAGCTAAATTAGTGGAAGTTATTGAGAAGCTTGATAATTTACGTGGTACTTTAGTCAACCTAGCAGACAAACATACCTACACAATTATGCCAGGCTACACCCACTTGCAGCATGCACAACCGATTTCTTTTGGTCACCACTTGATGGCTTATTACAACATGTTTACACGTGATGCCGAACGTTTTGAATTTAATATCAAGCATACGGATATTTCCCCACTTGGAGCTGCTGCACTGGCAGGAACAACTTTCCCAATTGATCGTAATATGACATCTGACTTAATGGGCTTTGCAAAACCATATAGCAATTCCTTGGATGCTGTTTCTGATCGTGACTTTATTCTCGAATTCTTGTCAAACTCAAGTATTCTAATGATGCATATGACACGTATTTGTGAAGAAATCATTAACTGGTGTTCTAACGAGTTTAAGTTTGTGACTCTATCAGATACTTTTTCAACAGGCTCTTCCATTATGCCTCAAAAGAAAAACCCAGATATGGCAGAACTAATTCGTGGAAAATCAGGTCGTGTCTATGGTAATCTGATTGGATTATTGACTGTGATGAAGTCATTACCTTTAGCCTACAATAAAGATCTCCAAGAAGATAAAGAAGGTATGTTTGATACGGTAGAAACGATTACTGTCGCTATTGATATTCTTGCGGGCATGCTCAATACAATGACTGTTAACGACAAGCATATGGCAGAATCAACAGAGAAAGATTTTTCAAATGCTACAGAGTTGGCTGATTATCTTGCGTCTAAAGGACTTCCATTCCGTGAAGCACATGAGATTGTTGGAAAACTTGTCCTTGAGTGTACCAAAGCTGGTTATTATCTTCAGGATGTTCCTCTCGAACGTTATCAAGGAGTTTCAGATTTAATTGAAGAGGACATCTATGAGACGCTTAAATCTCATACAGCTGTTGAACGTCGTCATTCCCTTGGTGGAACTGGTTTTGACCAGGTTAAATGGCAAATCAAAGAAGCTCAAAAAGCTCTAAAAAAATAAGTCTCTAAGGCC
>OGEI01001105.1_pt1 | contig 11824 bp, 7 predicted proteins | sample 1570631 | NCBI WGS metagenome assembly OGEI01 (sample SAMEA2582139, study PRJEB24529) | metagenome | biome: Human gut stool | place: China | collected 2011
GTTACCTTAATGAAACTCTTATTTATGCGGAAGACGAAGCTAAGCGTATGGGAGACGAGTATATTTCAGTTGTGCATTTGTTCCTTAGTCTTCTCGCACATCCGAGCAGAGAAGTAAAGGCACTTTTTAAACAGTGTCAGATAACGAAAGAAAGATTTCTTCAGGTACTTTCACAGGTCAGGGGAAACCAGCGTGTGACAAGTGACAATCCTGAGGCAACTTATGATACACTTGAAAAATACGGAACTGACCTTGTCGAGAGGGCAAAAGAGGGAAAGATGGATCCTGTTATTGGCAGGGACAGCGAGATAAGGAATGTTATCCGTATTCTTTCGAGAAAAAATAAAAACAATCCGGTACTTATCGGTGAACCGGGTGTCGGCAAAACGGCAGCAGTTGAGGGACTTGCACAGCGTATCGTGAGAGGCGATGTGCCGGGTGAACTTAAAGATAAGAAGATATTTGCTCTTGATATGGGAGCACTTGTTGCAGGTGCAAAATACAGAGGTGAGTTTGAGGAAAGACTTAAGGCTGTTCTTGAGGAAGTAAAAAAGAGTGAGGGTCAGATAATCCTCTTTATCGATGAGCTGCACACGATAGTAGGTGCAGGAAAAACAGATGGTGCGATGGATGCAGGAAATATGCTTAAGCCTATGCTTGCAAGAGGTGAACTTCATTGTATCGGTGCGACAACACTTGACGAATATCGTATGTATATTGAAAAGGATGCCGCACTTGAAAGGCGTTTCCAGCCGGTTATGGTTAGTGAGCCGACTGTTGAAGATACGATTTCAATACTTCGTGGTCTTAAGGACAGATATGAAGTATATCACGGTGTTAAGATTACGGATGCCGCTCTTGTTGCAGCTGCAACGCTCTCAAACAGATATATTTCAGACAGATTTCTTCCTGACAAAGCAATAGACCTTGTCGATGAAGCCTGTGCGATGATTAAAACGGAGCTTGATTCACTTCCGGCAGAGCTTGATGAAGTACAGCGTAAAATAATGCAGATGGAGATTGAGGAAGCTGCACTTAAAAAGGAGACAGACCATATTTCCAAAGAGAGACTCGCAACGCTCCAGAAAGAACTTGCGGAACTTAAAGACAGCTTTAAGGCTCAGAAGTCAAAATGGGATCAGGAGAAATCTTCTGTCGATAAGGTTAATAAAGTGAAAGAACAGATTGATGCACTCCATACGGAAATGGACGCTGCAAAGAGAGAGTACAATCTTGAAAAACTTGCAGAACTACAATATGGCAGACTGCCTGAACTTGAAAAACAGCTTGAAATGGAAGAAGCAAAGGTAAAGAAAGAGGATAGGACACTTGTTCAGGAAAATGTTACAGATGATGAGATTGCCAAAATCGTGTCAAGATGGACGGGTATTCCTATTACAAAGCTGAATGAGGGCGAGAGAGAAAAGACACTTCATCTTGAGGAGGAACTTCACAAGAGAGTTATCGGTCAGGAGGAGGGTGTTAAACTTGTTTCAGAAGCAATCCTTCGTTCAAAGGCAGGTATCAAAGATCCTACAAAACCGATTGGTTCTTTCCTTTTCTTAGGTCCTACAGGTGTAGGTAAGACAGAGCTTGCAAAGACGCTTGCGGCAAGTCTTTTCGATGATGAGAGCAATATGGTTCGTATCGACATGAGTGAATACATGGAGAAATATTCAGTGTCAAGACTTATTGGAGCACCTCCGGGATATGTAGGATATGAGGAGGGCGGTCAGCTTACTGAGGCAGTTCGCAGAAAACCATATTCGGTAATACTTTTTGATGAGATTGAAAAGGCACATCCTGATGTATTTAATGTACTTTTACAAGTGCTTAATGACGGTCGTGTGACGGACTCGCAGGGAAGAACGGTAGACTTTAAAAATACCATTATCATTCTCACATCAAATATTGGTTCTTCTTATCTTCTTGATGGAATAGAGGAAGATGGAAGTATAAGTGATGAGGCAAGGGAACACGCAATGGCAGACTTAAGGGCAAGTTTCAGACCGGAGTTTCTTAACCGTCTCGATGAGATAGTAATGTTTAAGCCACTCACAAAGAACAACATTCAGGGTATTATTTCAATACTTATGGATGACTTAAATAAGCGTCTTGCAGACAAGGAACTTAAGGTTGAGCTTACTGACGAAGCGGTCAAATATATTGCCGATAATGCGTATGAGCCTGCATTTGGTGCACGTCCGCTGAAGCGTTTCTTACAGAAAAATATTGAGACACTTCTTGCAAAAGAAATCCTCGGTGATAAGGTTCACACGGGTGATGTGATAACGATAGGTGTTTCGGGAGACGATTTTGTTGTAAGCACGAAGTAAAATAACACAATATAAAATGTTTGCTCGTGCAAGAGCTGATGTAGGCACAAAATATAATACAAGGGGTAAAATATATTTTGCACCCACGGCATAATAATATAAAATGAAAAAAGACATCTGTATCTTATGGTGCAGGTGTCTTTTTTCATTATGCACAAAAAAACTTGTGCAGAAATGAGGATTAGCCTGAAAATTGTTGATAAGAAAATAAAGCAGTACTATAAATAGACTTTCAAATTTTATATTAGCAAGTAATAAAGCGGATTGCGAGTATCCTGGATTATAATATAAAATTTTTTAAATGATTTTTAGAAAAAAGCAACTTTTTTTTGAGTTATTACAATATACAGGTGTAAGGGTTCTACCCGAGACGTCAAAGGAAGAGAAAGGAACGACAGTAGTGACAAGACAGGAATTTGAAGAATTTGTATCCAGTGACGGAAAAGATATTCTTCGGTTTTGCAGAATAACTACAGGTGAGACTGCACAGGGAGACGATCTTTATCAGGATACAATGTTAAAGTTGTGGGAACAGGCAAAAAAGCTGGATAATGAAAATTCAATCAAAAGTTATGCACTTTCTGTCGCAATCCTTATATGGAAAAATAAGCGGAGAAAATTTGCCTGGCGGCACAGGATAGCAGCATTTGAAAGCTATGAAAAGCACATAGAAAGTGGGGGAGTAGAATGTGTCAGGAAGATATCTGATGAACCGGAACAACAGCTGCTTAAAAAAGAAGCGGATGAATTTGTAAGGCAGAAAGTACAGGAATTACCGGAGAAATACCGAATGGTCGTTTATCTGTATTATTCTGCGGATCTTAAGATTAAAGAGATTGCAAAATGTCTGCACATTACTGAGAGTGCTGTAAAGAGCCGGCTGCGTAAGGCAAAAAGTATGCTGAAAAAAGATTTGGAGGTTATTCGATATGGAGGATAAAGAACTAGATCAAATGTTAAAAAAAGCCCTTATTCCAAATATTAAAGACAATGAAACGAAGATTAGATTTGAAATGGAGGATTGTGTTATGAGGAAACAGAAAAAAATTTTAAAACCTGTAGTTGCATTGGCAGCTTGTGCAGCATTGGTCATTGGGATTTCATATGGAAATGTCACAGAAAAAATTATAGGCACGCATATGTTATCATCGGAGTCTGATAATTCTGCAACAGGAAAAACAGAAGATATAAAAAATGGTTTTTCAGTAAAAGTAAAGGCAGCAGAAGTACAGAAGTTAGAAAGGGGAAAGGAAACTGCTGTTATTACTCAGAAAGATATGGCTTCAAGCGGATGGAGTGGAACAGAAACCACAAATGAAATCGGTTATCAGATTCAATCTCCGATAGTTTGTGAGGGTAGGCAGATAGACACTGTCACATATTCTTTGAATCACGGAAGTTTTCGAGTTGTTCAGCCGGATGGGAAACAATATGTGCTGGGTGGAACGGAGTATAAAGGTGTGGCACAGAATAAAAATTATGGTGGTGTTAAAATAGAAATGGAAGATTCAAAGACTAAAATGTTGGAAAAAGAATATTCTTCCTTTACAATATCTGCAAAAGACCAGAAAAAAGTGTATATATATCTTTGTGACAGAAAAAAAGTGTCCGACAAAATATATGATAAAATCTGGAATTCAGATGGTGAGGATGAAAAAAAATTAGATGCGAGAGTTCAAGGCATGAATGATGTACTTGATAATCTTGTTATGACTTGCAAAATCACATATAAAGATGGAACATCGGAGAAAGCGGATATTGCCGGGAAGAAAAAGGCTATGACATATAAAGAAGCATATTCAGGAAAAAATATCAAATTAAATAAGGATGTTGAAAATCAAAAAGACGAATTTACAACTTTTGAATTGCAATAAACAGATATGAAAGTCTGACATTATTTATAAGACTATGTACCGATAACTAAATTAGACAGAAATGCTAATATTGTATAAATAAAAATAGTATATAAATAAAAATATTGTGGAAACAAAAATACTGCGGTATCGTATTTGACGAGTCGCAGTATTTTTTTCAGTTTTGTCAAGAATCAGATGAAAAGAAATCTTAGGTGACAAGGTTCATACAGGTGATGTGATAACGATAGATGATAAAAATGATAAATTTACCGTGTCATCAGCCTGCACTCACGCTCTAGCTCCATCATAAGCCTTTTGACAGTCCATTTTGAATTGGTAGGAGTAAGTGCTGCTTTATAGTCAACAGTAATCTTAGACTGGCGTAGCTTGAAAAGAATTTTATCAAATTTTTTTTCGGGTACATCACAAAATATGATAAGGCTTTCATTGAAAACCGAGGCGTCTGTACCGATTGGTGCAGGTGTTTCTTTTTGTCTTGAAGAAGCGAGTACTTCAAGTGTTTTGTCGAAACTGGCAGGGGAAACCGTTTCAGCCTGAATGTTCATAGGTAAAACAAGGCGGCGGATTTTGTCAGTGTCAGCTATATTTATAAGAAGTAATTTTGGCATGGTATTGTATCCTTTCGTTTTGCTATCAGTAATAATATACAGAAATAAAAAGAAAAATGCAATCTCAATGTCACAATGGGGAGGAATATCTGAAGCATTAAAAAATTCCAATGAAATATTAGAAGCGATATGGCAAAATAAACCGGGGAAAGTAGCAAAAGGCATAGAGCAGGCACATTTTGAAACCTCACATATACAATATATGTAATACATACCAAAAACCAAAATAATGCTGTCAGCATAGGAATTTTAAAATCAAAGATGCTATAATGAGCATTGGCAAGTTGCCATATGCGCTAACGATATGTAAGGATATATGGTAATGTGCTGCGAAAAAAGCATTGCTTTATATTTGCAAATCCCTAAAAATCAATGTTAAAAAAACAGGTAGTTTTTGACACTACCAGTGCAAATAAGAGGGTAAGTAAATTATTTGTATCACAGGTATGATATAAATATCTGCTAAGACTAAAAAAGAACTGCAATCCCGTTTTGAAAGCGGATTGCAGTTCTTTTTTTAAGCTGCTTTAAGCTGTATGCTCAGCATAATGGTTTAAGTTCATTTTTTTCAAGATATATATTTGCTTCAATAAGAGAATATTTATTGTGGAGTGAAAACATTATATAGGCATCCCTTTTATTGCGGGCATATAATTCCTCACAATGACCATAATATAAAAGATGTTTCGTTTCATGGCCGATAAAAAATAAGATAGTGGCAGGTGTTCTTGCAATTCTTCTTGGTGGTCTTGGAATACATAAATTTTATCTTGGAAAGATAGGACTTGGTATAGTATATCTTTTGTTCTGTTGGACAGGTATTCCGGCAATAATCGGACTTATTGAGGGCATTATATATCTTTGCTCAAATGATGAGAACTTCCAGCTTAAAAATCATGTAAGATTGCAATAATGTAAGAAATAACTAATGTAAAGATAAAACAAATGAGATAATACTTTTTTCACAGGATAAAAAGCATTAAGATTAATGAAAAAGTACATATAAAAAATGGAGCTGTCGTGCTATAAAAATGCAATAGTGTATAAATAGTGCGGCAGCTTTTGCTTTACTTTAATATACTCCAATGCTAAAATATATCTACAGATTTATGGGGATTGCAGATGTATGTATTCTCAGAAATTTTTGTCAATAATTCAGAGAATGTATATAAATTGAACGGAGGGCGTATATGGCGAGAGTTGTAGGGATAGGAAAACAAAGTTTTGAAAAAATTATAAAAGAAGAATGTTTTTATGTAGATAAAACTGCATTTATAAAGGAGTGGTGGGAGAATAAAGATGAAGTAACGCTCATAACCCGTCCACGCCGTTTTGGAAAAACATTAAACATGGATATGATAAAGTGTTTTTTCTCAAACGAATATAAAGACAGGGGAGATTTATTTGAGGGACTTGATATCTGGAAAGAAGAAAAATACCGTGAGCTTCAGGGGACATATCCGGTGATATTTCTTAGTTTTGCAGAGATAAAGGGGAATACATTTGAATTATCCAAAAAACAGATATCTGATAAAATTGTTGAATTGTACGAAAAAAACAGATTTTTGCTTAAGTCAGATCATATGAGTGATACGGAAAAGGCAAGATATATATCATTTTTGGAAAATCCAATGGATGAAGATATATCATTTAAATTAAACGAGTTATCAAATTATTTGAGCCGTTATTATAAAAAGAAAGTAATAATACTTCTTGACGAATATGACACACCGATGCAGGAGGCATATGTAAACGGTTACTGGGAAGAACTCGTTGCATTTACAAGAAGTCTTTTTAATTCAACCTTTAAGACAAATCCATATCTTGAGCGAGCAATAATGACCGGAATAACAAGGGTTTCCAAGGAGAGCATCTTTAGTGATTTAAATAATCTTAAGGTTATAACAGTTACAAGTGATGAGTATTCAAAATGTTTTGGTTTTACCGAGGAGGAAGTATTTGATGCACTTGACGAGCAGGAACTTTCAAGTGAAAAAGAGAAAGTAAAAAAATGGTATGATGGTTTTACATTTGGCACGAGTAAAGATGTATATAATCCATGGTCGATAATTAACTTTCTTGACGAAAAAAAATATAAAACATACTGGGCAGATTCGAGTTCAAATGGACTTGTATCACAACTGATACAACAAGGTTCTTCAAAAACTAAGGTGATAATGGAGGAGTTGTTGGAAGGAAAAAGCATAAAAACAAAACTGGATGAACAGATTGTCTTTAATCAGCTTGACGGAAGTTCAGAAGCAATATGGAGTTTATTATTAGCTAGTGGTTATTTAAAGGTAGATTATGTTGACTTTGCAAATTCTGAAGGAAATAACATATATGAATTAAGCCTAACAAACTTTGAAGTAAAAAAAATGTTTGAAAAGATGATTGATAACTGGTTCAAAACAAGGGACGACTCGTCAAGTGAATTTGTAAGTGCCTTAATTCAAGGTGACTTAGATGCAATGAATTATTATATAAATGAGATTACGGCTAATATCTTTAGTTGTTTTGATGTAGCCGGAAAAGAAGAATCAAGAATAAGACCGGAGAACTTCTATCACGGTTTCGTTTTAGGACTTATGGTAGACCAGATAGACAACTATATCATAACCTCAAACAGAGAAAGCGGTTTTGGCAGATATGACATAATGCTAGAACCTATAAATAAAAATAGTGCAAAATATCAAGGAAGTATTCCTACGGGAAGAATACTTCCAGGTATCATTATAGAATTTAAAGTAATAAATCCAAGAAAAGAAAACACACTTGAGGAAACAGTCGAAGCGGCATTAAAACAGATAGAAGAAAAAAATTACGATGCAGAGCTGATAGGGAGAGGAGTAAATCCTTCAAATATCCACCATTATGGTTTTGCGTTTAAAGGCAAGGAAGTGTTGATAGATGGAAACAGAAAAGATGCGTCATGAAATTGTGACAAGTAATCCGGATGTAGATGTGAGATTTTATCTGTCTAAGGATGAGGGCAGTTATGTTTCACCACATTGGCATAACAGTCTTGAGATTGTCTATGTTATAAAGGGAAAAGTTGTGCTTAATCTTCCAAGAGGTGTTAAGGTGACGGCGAGTGACGGTGAGTTTTTTATGGCAAATCCGAGGGAAATCCATTCTGTTCTAGCGGAAAAAAACGAGGCACTTGTGCTTCAGATACCACAGCGTTTTTATGACAAATATGTTCCGTCAATGCATCTGCGAAGATTTTTTGTTGATATGCATCCGGGGGATGAGGTTGAAAGAACAAAACTTGAACGGTTGAAAAAGATTTTTACGGATATGTATGTTATCTATGATGTAAGACCAGAGGGGTATCTGCTTCGGTTTAACAGCCTGCTTTATGAACTTTTATTTACACTTATCCATTCCTATTCGGAGAAACTATTGCAAAGGGATTTTGAGAGGGATGACAAGTATTTTAACCGATTAAAAGACATAATGGATTTTATAGATGAAAATCATGCATATGGCATATCAACAGCCGTTATCGCAGAAAAATTTGGATACAATCCTGATTACATGGCAAGATTTTTTAAGAAATATATGAACTGTACTGTTACTGATTGTATATATCTTGTGCGTATTGGATATGTGCACCGGGCTCTTGTTAATACAAATGATTCGGTGGCTGATATTTTTGAAAGGCATGGATGCACAAATCATCATCTTGCAATGAAATATTTTCGCAATCAGTACGGCTGCACACCGAGGGAACACAGGAAAAAAGAACAAAGTAAATATAAGACATAGATAAAGGCAGCATTTTTATGGTGTCTTTTATTTTGTTTATATTATTATGCTTAAGTAAAAAGATAGTTTGCTATAGTCTGATGTTATGGTTTGCTGCATTGTCAGTTGGTTTTGAATTGTGCATTATATACTAAAAGTCGGAATAATACCTTTTTTGCGTCTGAATAGATGGATTTCATTTTTGGCTTTAGCATTTATACTATAGTTACATTAAAGGTAAATGCAAAACATCATAACGATTGTTTTACATTTACCCCTGTAAACCGGTTATTACATGATGAACTCATAAATGTTCATTATAATATGCAAAATGCGAAAGGAGGGCTCGTTATGAGTCAGAAAAAAAGTGAAATCCGTTTTTGGGAGCGATTTTCTTATGGTTGTGGAGATTTAGGATGTAACATCATCTACTCGGCAATGTCATCATTTCTATTATTTTATTACACAGATTATGTTCATGTAAGTGCAGGTGTTATCGGTACTATAATGCTTTTGTCAAGAGTGTTTGATGGTATTACGGACCTGATAATGGGAATTATTGTTGACAGGACAAAATCAAGATTTGGAAAGTGCAGACCGTGGATACTCCGCATGGCGATACCGTTTGCACTGGCAGGAATCCTACTGTTTACCGTGCCGTCAGGACTTGGCAATACAGCAAAACTTGCGTATATTTTTATAACTTACAACTTAGTTTCTTCTGTTATATATACGGCTATAAATGTACCGTATGCAACGCTTAATTCACTGATTACACAGGATCAGTACGAACGTTCAGTGCTCAGCATTTTCCGCATGATATTGGCTACAACAGGAACATTGATTATAACAAATCTTACACTTCCTTTAGTTGAATTTTTCGGAAATAATCTTTCAGCATGGACAAAGACATTCGCCGTCTTTGGAATTTTGGCAGTAATCGTATTTATGATTACATTTACGGGGACAAAAGAGCGTGTAGTTCCTGCAAAAGATACAAAGCAGGAAAAAGTTCCATTTGTAAAGGGAATCAGTTTATTATTCCAGAATAAATACTGGATGATGATAACAATAACACTTGTATTTATCTTTATCAATTATTCATTAAACGGCGGAGCAGCAGTATATTATGCAAAAAATATACTCCACAACAGTGATATGGTCGGAACAATGAATCTTGTTGCAAACCTTGTTCAGATAGGTGTAATGTTCTTTACTGCATTTATCATTAAGAAGATTGGTAAGAGAAATATGCTCATCGTCGGAGCTGTTATCTATGGACTAGGTTTTGCAATGTTTGGTTTCGTCGGAACAAATATGACAGGAATAATGATTGCGTGTGTACTTAAAGGTGTTGGAAATGCAGGAATTTCATCATGTATGTTCGCAATCGTATCTGATACTATCGAGTATGGTGAGTGGAAAACAGGCTACCGTACAGAGGGACTTATAAATTCTGCTTCAAGTTTTGGTTTCAAGGTAGGAAACGGACTTGGTTCTGCAATCCTTGGCTGGGTTATCGGTGCAGCAGGAGCAGGTACGGGTTCGGAAATCACATTTATCTGGATTCCTGCAATCCTTTGTATAGGACAGGTTGTTGTAATGTGGTTCTACAAACTTGATAAAGAGTATGACGGAATCGTTGAAGCACTTGAAAAGGAAGGAGCTGCTAAATAATGCTTAAAAATCCAATATTAAAAGGTTTTAACCCTGACCCGTGTATCTGCCGCAAAGGCGATGATTATTATATTGCAGTATCAACATTTGAGTGGTTTCCCGGAATACCGGTTTATCATTCAAAGGATATGAAAAACTGGGAACTTTACACTCATGTCCTCACAGATGATACAAATCCAGACCTTAAAAAACTTCCTTCAGCAAAGGGAATATGGGCACCATGTCTTACATATTGTGAGCAGGAAGATATGTTCTATGTTGTGTATGGTGTCATGAACTCAATGAATGCAAGATATTTTGATGTAGATAATTTTGTTATCACGGCAAAGGATATAAGAGGACCGTGGAGTGAGCCGGTATATTTACATTCATCAGGATTTGACGCATCAATACTCCACGATGATGATGGAAGAAAATATATTGTTTCACTTGACTGGGAGACAAGAGAGGGATACGAAAAGCCAGGAGTTATAGCAATCTCTGAGTACGACCCTGAAAAGAAAGAGATAATCGGCTATCCAAAACGCATATGGCGTGGTGGCACGGACAGAGGTTGTATCGAAGCACCTCATCTTACAAAGAGAAACGGATATTATTATATTATGTGTGCGGAGGGCGGCACGGGATATAACCACTGTGTAACAATGGGACGCTCAAAAAATGTGTGGGGACCATATGAAGGTGACCCTATGAATCCTATAGTCACATCAAATCCGCTCGTATCAAATGAGAGACATGACCCGGACCATTTAAAACCAAAATATTTCAATCCTGATGTGGTATTGCAAAAAGCCGGACATGGAAGTTATGTTGAGACACAGCTTGGAGAGGTATATCTTGTGCACCTTTGTTCAAGACCGTTCAGACCTGAACTTCGCTGCACACTCGGCCGTGAAACGGCAATACAGAAAATGAAATGGACAGAGGACGGATGGCTTCGCATGGCAGACGGAAGCAATATTGCAAAAGAGTATTGCGATGAGAGCAAGCTGCCTGAATATCCTGTAAAACAGGTGCCGGATTTTGATGATTTTGATGATGACACACTTGGCAATTTCTATTATGCACCGAGAATCATGCCGCAGAGTTTTGCCGATGTAACGGCAAGAAAAGGTTATGTCCGGCTGCGTGGACAGGAATCGAGAGCATCTTTAAATAAAGTAAGCATACTTGCAAGAAAACTTACAAGTGTGTATGCCACTGTTACAACAAAGATGGAATTTGTGCCGGAGGTACACCAGCATTCAGCAGGTCTTATAATCTATTATGACAATATGAATTATATAAATCTCCGCAAATATTACAGCGAGACACTCGGAAAGAGTGCAATTTCGATAATCGCACTTGAAAACGGAGAAAAAACGGAATTTGTCAACACAAGGCTCGCAGTAGATGATGTACCTATTTACTTCAGGCTTGAAATAAGAGGAAAACATTCGCAGTTTTTCTGGAGTTATAACGGAAAAGATTACAATAAGATAGGAATACCGTTTGATACGACAAAATTTTCAGATGAGTATTGTAAGTACGGTGAATTTACCGGAACAATGGTCGGTATCACCTGTGCTGACAGAGT
>OGEI01001120.1_pt1 | contig 11716 bp, 9 predicted proteins | sample 1570631 | NCBI WGS metagenome assembly OGEI01 (sample SAMEA2582139, study PRJEB24529) | metagenome | biome: Human gut stool | place: China | collected 2011
AGTTTTGGAATGAGTTATGCTCAGTTACAGAGAAAAGTATTTTTTAGATATAGCAGTAGCATTTTGTTTGCGTGTGCTTTAAATATGTTTTTAGGAAAATATGCATTTACAAATGGGACATTGACAAGCAGGCAAATAATTGTTTCTGTCGGATTGACCCTAGGAATTACTTATGTTTGCAGGCTCATATCATATTATAGAAAAAAAGATGAAACAGTAAGTCGGATGTTGAGTGAAGGGGAGTAGAAATAAATCGAAAGATAGATAAAGAAAAAAATAACTTAGCATAAAGAGTAAAATAATATTTATGCTAAGTTATTTTATAATGTACGCCTGAGTTTTTTGCGCTTACGATGATTCAGCGACCATGATTCAAATGGCTTAATTGAAAGCTGTTTTGATAAGATATTAAGCTCAATATTAACAATATCAGGTTCATTATCTAATATTACATTAGCATAGTGAGAAATGTTTTTTCTTTCATTGAAATCAAATGAGCAGTATAGCTTAAAGAAAGAGTCTAATTCTGCACCAATACTTTGTATTAATAAGGCATATTCATTTGAAAATGTAGAAAAATTTGAAGTAGATAACTCTACATAATTAAATGTAGTCATTAATTTTTTCTCAAGCATTAAGTAGTATCCCCAAAAATTGTTTAGAAAATCTTGTCTACGCATCCTATTTATTCCATTCATTAAACTGATTTTTTTATGAAATTCATATATGGAATTATTTTATTGCATTCAATATGGTCTGTATCATTGGCAGATTGAATAGAATATATGAAGTAATAAGGGCTAGAAAAATACCTACTGCAGAAGAAATCAAGGTTTTGTTTTCTTCATAGCGTGTAAATGAGAGTATGAATTCAGAAATACCCTGAAAAATATCAGTTAGAATCAATAAGATAAGTGCAATAATAAGTATATACACAAGATTTCTGTATTCTTGTGTATCTGTAACATCATTTGGAAATTGTCCTGCTATTAATACAAAAGTATTTAGAATTAATACAAGTAAATTTAGTATTCTAATCATTTAATTGCCTCCTTTCGCAACTTTACTATTATATAGCTACACCATATTGATCAAAAATCCATATTTGACCAGTTTCAATCATTTTTGTTAAATATTTTTGCTTTACTTCCTCTAAAAACTCAGTAATAGCATCCGGATGATTTTTCAAAAACAATTGTATATGATTTTCAATATACTCTATTCTAACATTTGCATCATTTAAATCATTTGGACATCTTTTCATTTTCTCATCAATACTATCAAATCCTTTAAACTCTTCAAGTAGGCGTTCTTCCGTCATCTCTATATATTCTGGATTTATATCTATGCCAACACCCCTACGATTCGTCTGCTGACATACTCTTAAACATGTCCCTGAACCGACAAAAGGATCCACAACTACATCATTTTCTTTACTTGAAGCCAATATCATTCGTTCATACAATCCTTCTGGCTTCTGTGTAGGATGTTTTTTTCGATTTTTGTTACAATAATGCATATGAGAAAATTCCCAAACATTTCCAGGATTCGCACCTCGCATATTATTTACCGATCGATAATATTTTTGCGGAACTCGTATTGCATCTAAATCAAATACAAACTTTTTTGCATTTTTTGTAAACATTAAAATATCATCATGTCTCGGACTAAACCCCTTTGTTTTACCAATTCCTTGTGTATAATACCATGTAATCCAGCTATTAAATGTCATGCCCAATTCTTGTTCCAAGATAATATATATATAAGAAATATATTTCATTCCCATGAATATATATATTGTACCATCAGGCTTTAAAACCCTCTTCGCCTCTTTTAGCCAAAGGCGACTAAACTCAAGATAATCTTCAAACTTTAGTTTATCCTGGCTAGTTCCATAATCTTTATTTAAATTATACGGAGGATCTGTTACTATAAGATTTACAGACTCATTTTCCATTTTCTGGAGTTCTGCAATGGCATCTCCACAGATTGCTTCTATTCTTTTATCCATTTATTTTTCTTTGCCTCATTATAAAAATCTTCTATAGTTCTTTTTGAACTATGTAAATATTTACTATCCAACAATTGACACATTTCCCATGTTGTTCTGTATTGATATGTAATATAATGGATATCTTTTATCTGTATTTGTCCAGTTCCTAATGCTGGATTATAGTTAATATCTGCATCACTAATAAATTTCAAATCATATGCGTTATAATCAACAATTTCCATGATTCCATCCATTAATTTTGTTTTTTCGTTTCTTTGAACATATACTTTATGTTTAATTGAAAGAATTACAAACATAAAATCTGGATCTTTTACATATGCAGTTCTAATTCTACTAAAACTTGTAATATTAGGTCCCTTTCCGCTATTAGGAATATCATCTGCTGTAGCCTTAACATCAACATTTCCAGTAATAACTCTATTACATTTCTTGAACTGCAATATGATATCTGCCATTCCTAAACGTTCTTGTGCCTCAACATTTATAAGCTGAAATGGATTATTCATATCATCACGAATACCTGCAAATACTTCCCCCGCCCATGCTTCAATCATTGGGCCTGCAATTTTGTTTATATTTTCTAATGGCAATCCCATTCTAAGATTTGTGTTAATAACAATTCGATTATCTCCCTTTTGTCTCTGCCTATCCAAAATTTGTGTTATCTGTTCAATAACAAATTCACTATCTTCTTTATATGATTCTGACTCTACAGGTACTTTAAAGTTCATATCTTCGTATTTCATTTTCTACCTCTTCTGATGTTCAAATACTGTTCTTATAATTGTATTGAATAACATTTTTTACTGAATTATTCTTTATAATATTACCATGTATTCTTTATTTCAGCAAGCCTATACCATTCTCTATCAGCAGTGAAGAATAAATTTTTGTAATCATCTACAATATCTCATTTTTTTACAATATTTTTCTATTTCAACATTTCCACATTGATTTCATGCCTTTATCCACAGTCACAAGATATAGTTTCCCATATTTTATATGGATTTTTTTATTTATTTTAAAACTTTTTCTGCACCTACCGCAGATACACTGTTTTTACTGGTACTTTCAATATTGGCTTTGGAATCAGTTCATTCAATAAGATTCCTGTATCAGCATTTTTATCTGGAATAACCAGGAAATCTTTAAATACTTTTTACCATGCCTGTTCTTATGCTAAGGCTGACTATTCCAGGTTTATGAATGTAATAAATAAAAGGCTGAACTGTTACTACCTACCATCTATCAACACCTCTTTGTCGCAGTTTAAAAAACAAACTGCAACAGATTTTGGCAATGCTTCGCATCCTAAATTGCCAAAATCCTCACACGAAACTTTTTCTTACGATATTTTCGGTTCCGAAAATATCTACCTGCCATCTATCAACACCTCTTTACTTTTAAACGCAAATCCGTAATGATGTATGTTTTCCTCTTTTACTCCACGGTTTATCAGTTCTGCATCATAATTCTTTTCTTCTATCTGTTTTAATGCAGCTTCAACAGTTTCTTCAAGTGAGTTCTCTTTTCTTGGATTTATCACTTTAAATTCTATAACTATTCCCGGATATTTTTGAGTCTGTTTGTCTTTTGGTTCAAGCATTATATCATAGCGTCCGAAACCGCTCTCACGGTTTGAAGTTATGATATAGTTTTCTGTCTGGTCTACCATAAGCCCTAAAACAAAACCGTGGAAAAACCGCTCAGGCTCTTCGTCTGATGGTACATTTCCCGTGTCAAAGTAACTAATAGTTTTTAATGCTACTTTATTCATATAAGCATTCATACTTTCTATATCTCCACATATGAGAGCTTTTATAAATTCATTTGTCTCATTTTTTGCAGGACTGAACCAGCGGAGTATCATATCCTCAAACATTAGCTTTATCTCAAAATTTGTGAGTGCGAGTTTATACATTACCGATTTTGTACGGTCACCTGTAAGTTTATCTGATGATATAACCTTAAGATAACCGCTCGCAAGCATAAGACTCCACACTGCATCTTCCGAATAATCAAGTTGCGAAAATACTATCTGCTCATCTATCGGTACACCTATTGTTTCTCCTTTTAGAAGCGTTTCCATCATCATTTTTATATATGAACTACCTGTTTTCACTAAGCTGTTTATCAAACCGTTTGAACTTGAGTCCGCCCAGTATGTTTTATAATTTTTCTCATCAAGAAAGTTAATTATTGACCACGGATTATAAATATCTTTACTTTTTCCAAATGTAAATCCATCATACCATAACTTTACTTTCTCTTTTTCATCTGAAAGTCCCTGCTCATCAAGTGCATCAAACACTTCCTTTTCCGTAAATCCAAAACATTTTGAATATTCCCCGCTGGTAACAGTAATTACTTTAAGATTATTTAAATCTGAAAAAATACTCTCTTTCGATACTCTCGTTATACCGGTCATTATCGCTCGCTCCAAATACGGATTTGTCTTAAATGTTGAATTAAAAAGACTTCTTGTAAATGCAACAAGTTCTTCCCAGTATCCATTTACATATGCCTCCTGCATAGGTGTATCGTATTCATCAAGAAGAATGATTACTTTTTTTCCATAATATCGGCTGAGATAATTGGATAAATCATTAATAGCTTCCTGTGCTGACTCGTCACTCATATCATAGTCAAGTTCTCTAATGTGTTTTTTCTCAACTTCTGTCAATCCGTCCCAATCTTTTAAAAAAGCATATTTTTGAAATTCATCACATATTATTTTTTTTATCTTTATAATTGTTCCTTTGTAGCTATTCTGTTTTATATTTGCAAAGCTCAGAAATATCACTGGATATGTTCCCTGTATTTCACGATATTTCCCATCTTTCCATATCTCAAGTTTCTCAAATAATTCCCCTCTGTCCGCATACTTATTTGAGAAAAAACAGTTCAACATACTCATGTTTAATGTTTTTCCAAAACGGCGTGGTCTTGTTATAAGTGTAACCTCATCTTCACTCTCCCACCATTCTTTTATAAAACCTGTTTTGTCCACATAAAAACAGGTTCTCTGTATCATTTTCTCAAAGTCCTGAGTTCCTATACTTACCGTTCTTGCCATATCCATCCTCCTGCTCTATTGTCATTTTACTCCTCTGCCATTATCCAGTGAAATGTATAATTATTCGCAATTTATTTAGCTACATTCTAACATTGAAGTGTTTTTCTGTAAAGAAAAACGCCACCTTGAAATACTCAAAGTGGCTTATCTTGTTTCTGTTCACTGTTTTTACATTATCTGTTTTCCATTGAAATATCCTGCCATAAATACCATCATAAACACCGTTGATAATACGACAACTAACTGGTACAGTTTCTCATGATTTTCTAAGAAATTGCCTGCTATTATGAAAAGTGGCAGTGCGCAGAGCATATATCTTCCACCGCTTATAAGGAATGTCACTCCGTAACAGACCATAGTATAAACCCACAGATATGCCGTATATTTGAGCGGCTGCGTTTTAAGTGCACAAAACAATACGATTATCATAAGGACAACTATCAATACCTCAGGCAACCATACGCTCATCTTCATGCTGTTTGTTGTACCTGCATCTGTCAGATACCTCCAGACATCACCAAAACCTTTATTGAAGTTTGCCACCTCATGGTACCAGTGGTCTTTCTGATATTCCTGAAATTTAAACGGATCTCCCTCTACTTTATAGTTAAGATAAAAATATATGAGATTTCCTACTGGTATGAGCAAAAGAAAAATTCCTTTAGTAAATACTTCTTTGAAGAACTTTCCTATCTTTTTCTCTTTCCACATAATCACCGGAGAATATGTCTCCAAAAATTCAACTCCTGCCACACCTAAAAGAAGTACACCCTGAACCCTGCAAAGTGAACAGAATATTCCAGTTATACCGACAGCAAGCCAGTTATGTTTTTTTATAAAATAAAATCCTATTGAGAGTGTCATAAAAAACAGACTCTCTGTCATCATTCCGCCAAAGAAAAATGCGAATGGCCAGACACTTACAAGTACAAGTGCTTTTTCGGCAGTTCTCTTTCCATATTCCTGTGATACCGTAAGATAGAAAAATACTGCTCCGACACAATATGTAAGTGTCGATAATGTAAGAAATGCTATCTGCCAGTCTCTTACCAAAAAATGTACTATCTTAAGCAGCCACGGACAAAGCGGAAAAAATACAAGAAACAAATGCTGTCCGTTTTCTATACAGTTTGCATAGCCTTTTTGGGCAAGTTCAATGTAATGCTGTGAATCCCACCTGTTCCAGCCTGCAAGAAAATCACTGAAAGAATATTTTACATCATCGGAAAATATCATCGCTATCGCAACTCCCGCAATATAAATACCTATTCTGAATATAAGTGCATACAAAAAAACTTTTACGATTTCTTTTCTTGTCACTTCTTCACTCTTGGGCTGAAAGTTGTTTGCAAGTATATTTTTTCCACCTGCAAGCTTGGTCACAAATGTTATCACCCACAAAATTGCAAAGATAAACATCAATGCAGTACATAATAAAACCATTTTATTCCTCCTCATTTCTATAATGTACTCTCGGCATCTTCTCAAAATGAATCCCTTCGGCTTGATTTCCGAGAATATATTATACATATTTTCTGGTTATCCTCTTGTATTATAACATACAACCATCCATATATAAGTACCCATAACCACATATAAAAAAGTCATGGCAAGCAGGATTTTTCCTGCTAATTTTTTATTTCTATTAACTTCATTCAAACTTTCATCATTAACAGATGATTTTTCTTCTATCATACCTGTCTTTCTATCTGCCGACGAAACAGTTTCTTTTTCTTCAGCGATAGCGGTTTCTTCTCCTGCAAACGCAACATCTGCTTTCCCTTTTATCATATCTACCTTTCCATCTGCTGTGCCACAAGTTTCTTTCACGACCTGACCCCTGTATGATACAAGCCATATTCCACCAAACAATGCCTGAACTATAACAGTTGGTGTTATATATCTGAAATTCATAGTGCATACCATGGGATAATCTGCTGACATTTTATATATGTTAAGCATCATAAATACATAAAACAACACAAAAAATATTTTCCATATAGGCTGCATATTTTTTGCCTTAACTAATGCTATTATCATTATAACAAATAATGATATGGCAAGAATAATGCAAAGCCAGAAATAGGGCTTACACAAAGCTAAAGCAAATTTATTATCGCCAAAGGTATATTCATTTACATACTCATGAAATAACGAAGTTTTAAGCAGAGATATTATAGGATTATTTTCATTAAATCCTATTTTTTTGCCGTTTGCATCTATACTGAGCCACTGTTCAAACACATTTTTAAAATGTTTTGCTGAAAAATCTGTTATCCTGTTTAAAAATTTCTGGTCACCTAACTCCTGCGATGTTCCCTTTGCCACTTCCTGTATATATGTTATCGGCATCTTATATTTGATAAGATTTTTTATCTCAAACCACAATCCAAGAGGTACGCACACAATCCCAAATGACAAAAACTGGATGATATATTTTTTTATGTTATTTTTTCCATTTTTTATAAATACATATAAAAATACAACTGCAACCGACGGTGCTATAAGCCCTGCTGAAAGTTTTGCCATCATTGCAAAGCCTATGCAGAGTGCTATCTTTAAAATATTTCTAATATTTTGTTCTTCATACCATCTCATCGTACATACTATGGCACACATCATAAGTGCGATTGAAAGTATATCATTATTAACACTTCCTGCAAGATATGTAAATGACGGATGGAATGCCACTATCATAAGCGGTATATAAAGTGACATTCCTTTCAGCTTGAAATACCGCAAGATTTTATATGCTGCTATAATAACCACCATCGAATAAAACAATGTAAGTGTCTGCAATGATTCTCTTGACGCATCCTTGTCTACTCCTAGCACATACTGGTTTATGCCTATCCACACGGCAGACAGAAAATGATGGAGTGGCGGATGACAAAATGTCCATACCTCTCTTGGATCGAAATCAGGCAGTTTATGATTGAACAATATATATTCAATGTAAGCAGAATGACCGTCATTGCCACCAAATTCTCCTACATCATTCTGCCTTGTATAAACCGATGTATAAAAAATATAATAAAATTTCACAAGAAAACTCTCTCCCATTATAGCTAACGATATAACCTGCATCTTTAATTTATCACTATACAGTGAGACACACAACATTCCCAGTAATATCGTCCCTACAACAAAAATCCATACACCCTTATACTGCGAATTGGTGAATCTGTAAGCCCCAAAAAGTAAAAGAACTGTATATTCAAGTACAATCGTAAATAATGCACTATACGAAATCTTATTTTCCTCACCAAATATGAAATTTATCTTATCTCCGTAATTTTTTAACATACAATGATAAAACAACAGCGAAACAATAAGCACTATCATTATTTCAATGCCAAGAGCATTCTGAGGAATATTTCCCTCCGAACCAAAACAAAGCAAATTTGCCATAAGACATACCAAAAACATTGACAGGTACGGATGTTTTGCAATCGTGTTTATTATATTTTCAGTCATTTGTTTATTTTGACTCATGATATTCTTTCTCCGTATTTACATTCCAGATGTTTGATTTGTCAGTTACATTATCTTTTATTGCTTTTGCAGTATTTATTGCCGTAAGCATTGAGTGGTCCATATTGTTGTATCTGTGCTGACCGTTTCTTCCCACACAGAAAAGATTGTCATAACCGTCTAAATATGTAACCAGCTTATCAAAATCGCTGTATGTATCAAAATATGCCGGGTATGCTTTCTTTACTCTCTCCCTGTGTGCATCAAGGACTGCATCCGATTTTATCACTTCCATTCTCACAAGCTCGTCTTTTGCAAATGCGATACATTCTTCATCAGTCATATTCCAAAATTCATCACCCTCAGCACAAAAATATTCAAGTCCTATCCAAACCGTGTCCTCAGGTTTTTCAACCATATACGGTGACCAGTTGTTAAATATCTGTATTCTTCCGAGTTTGTATCCTTTATCCTGAACATATATCCAGCAGTCCGGTACTATATCTGATAATGTTTTCTTGTCCGTCTTATTTACAAGTTCAAGTTTTTTTACAAGAAGTCCAACCGTAACAAAATCCCTGTATGGAAGTCCTGCCGCCACATCCCTAATATCGTCAGGCACATCGTTCATTCCCTCAACAAGATTTTTTACAGGCATTGAAGAAATAAATACATCACCTGATATTTCTTTTTCACCATCCGGTGTAGCACATATGACCGAAACTATCTTACCGTCTTTCTTATTTATCTTTTTTACACTATGTTCAAATAAGATACTTCCGTCTTTTTCTTTTATCTTTTCTCCCGTAAGTTCCCAAAGCTGACCCGGTCCGTACTTCGGATACCAGAACTGTTCAATAAGTGAGGTCTCTGCATTTGAGTTGTCTTTTTTACCGAATATCTTAGAAAAAATATCTTTAATTATCGCACGGATAGAAAGACCTTTGACACGCTGAGCTCCCCAGTCCGCCGATATTTCTCTTGGATGCCTGCCCCAGAGTTTTTCCGTATAGCCCTCAAAGAACATACTGTATAATACTTTTCCAAAACGGTTTATATAAAAGTTTTCAAGATTTGTCTCAGGTCTTTTCTTTATGCATGAGCCAAGATAACTCATTCCTGCCTTAAATGTAGTAAAAAGTCCCATATTTTTTATAGTTTCAGGCTTCATTGATATAGGATAATCAAAGAAATGGCGATTATAATATATCCTTGAAACCCTCTCCCTGACAAGCATTACCTCATCTTCCTTTTCAGGGTCAGGACCGCCTTTTGCAAACTCTTTTTCTCTGCCGAGCACCTTATCATCATAGGACGGTGCAGTCGAAGAAAGAAGCGGTGTCCGCCAATATCCATCCTGTTGCCGTGGTATCTTACTGTCTGTGATATACCGCCGAGCGACTTACTCTCCTCAAGTATCGTAACTTTAATATCATCATTATCCTTTAATAGTTCATATCCTGCTGTAAGACCAGCCGGACCTCCTCCGATGATTACAACATTTTTTTTTAAATTTTCATCCATTCTTATTAACTGTTATCCCTCATTTTATAACTCATTACATTTATATATCACAACATTCTGAGCATCATATACCTTTTCCGCAATCTGTCCTAATCCCTCAAAATTAATCTGGAATTCGCCAGTTTCCACATCACTTACAAAAATATATGATACATTATATTTTTTATACAATTCCTTATTTCCAACCGGGTCTGCGTACATATTGGCAACCTCATTTTTACGCTCCGCCGTGTTAATTCCGTGATAATATAAAAATGTATCTGCCCCGCATACAATACTTCTTCCCGTCAATGCCGCAACTGCATTATTATGATTATCTCCCGTAAGAAATACCGCTTTTTCAGCAGTATTTTTTTCTATATATTCAGCCGCATCTACCTGTGCTTTTGAATACAATTCATAGTCAGACACACATTCTCTCGCAATAGTCATACTAGAAGAAAATACTCCTACAAACAGCAAACTTACCGCTAATGCACCTTTAAGTATTATATTCCAATTTTTCTCAAATAATTTTATCACAAAATCTGAGACAATTCCACACATAAATACAAATGCTACAAACAATAATTTATTATTGTCATATTCATTTGGCTGAAATACTACTAGCTCAGCAATAAAAAATATCAGTAACATTGGCGATGCAGTCTGAACTTCTTTTTTCTTTGCCGATACCCAAGCTGGGAAAAAAATCAAAAAAGTAATTCCTATATTTTTCAGATAAAATATAAAATAATTATCATTTGCATTAGACCAGTTAAAGTGGCTTCTCAAAAATCCATCACCTGATGCCTGACCAAATGTCCAAAATAATAACTGTGGAAATGCAAATAATATTACTGGAATAAGAAATACTCCCCATGTTTGTATATAACTTTTAATAGTCGAATTTTTAAAACATAATACAATTTCTTTAACAAAAAGAACTGCTATAATGCCTAAGCCTGCAATCATTATAATAAAGCCATTTTTTTCTATCAATCCCGTCTTGTCATTATACATTCTCAACAAAAAGAAAAATACTACCCAGATTATTCCAGCGAGTTTTAATAACAAATAACTTTCTTTTTCTTTATACATATCCCAAAACAGCCATACAACACATATTATACCCAGTGCGAGAAATGAATGAGTGTGTATCATAGGTAAACCTGCTGCCATTATCCCGGCTATAAGAAAACTCTTAATGCTTCGATTTTCTTTTGCATAATATAAAAACGCAAGAAGCGGAAATAATACTGCCCATCCAAACAATGTCGCACGTTGTGGAATTAACATATTTGCTATTATCTGTGCCCAGCGATAATTGTAATCGCCAATACTTGTCGGTGTAAAATAAAACTCTGTAAAATTTTTAGAAAAATTTACTTTGTTTAAGAAATGGATGAAACCAAATCCCCCATCGTAGAAAAATAATATAAATGCAATAAAAGCTACCGAACCTTTTTTGAACCAAAACTTAATAAAACAGTAAAATCCACAAAAAACCTGCATTACCGCAACAAGCATTGGAATAATATATGCCACTCTAAGTGATGCTCCCAATAGATACAGACTTGAACTTATACTGTCACTTAAGAACGGATATGCCAGTTTTATGCCCGGATAAATAGAATATTCCGGTGGAA
>OGEI01001121.1_pt1 | contig 11716 bp, 12 predicted proteins | sample 1570631 | NCBI WGS metagenome assembly OGEI01 (sample SAMEA2582139, study PRJEB24529) | metagenome | biome: Human gut stool | place: China | collected 2011
AGGTGATCCCGGGACGTCCTCATTATCCGGGTGCATTGGAACCTACTGATAAGAATGATACAGGAAAGCATGGATTTATCAGGGGAGAGATTTCAGAAAGAGGCACTAGATTTGAATTTGTACCACTGGCAAAACGGGAATATCTGCATTTGGTGCTCGAGACAGAGAGCCGGATGGGAAATGCAGAAGTGCGGGAACTGATCCGGGGACAGATTCAGGAGCATGGAAGAGAGAATCTCTACAAATTCATTCTGACGGGAAAGAGGGATCCGGATATTGAATTTGATACGGGTTCCAAGGATAGATATGGGAATATTCTGGAAATTGTGGATGAGACGATTCCGGATTATGATTTTGAAGAACTGTGGAAGGCAAATCAGGAGAATCTGATCGGAAAATACATTGAAGCGTTTGGGGGATGTGAGACAGGAAGCGTAGAGTATGAGGCGCTTTGTGAAGGAATTCAGGCATTGATGGCAAACCGGCAGTAGGAGAAGGCATGAAGATAAAAGAGATTGAGATCAAAAACTTTGGAAAATTTTCAAATCAGAGATTTGTGTTTCGGGACGGGATTCAGGTGTTCTATGGAGAAAATGAATTCGGAAAGTCCACGATTTACGGATTTTTAAAAGCGATGCTCTTCGGGATGGAAAGAGGACGGGGAAAAGCGGCGCACAACGATGCGTTCAGCCGGTTTGAACCGTGGGAGAATCCGAATGAATACGCCGGTGCGGTGCGGTTTTCCGGTGGTGAGAAGACCTTTTGTCTGAAACGGCGTTTTGACCGGTACACAAAAGGCGCAGTGCTGATCTGCGAGGACGACGGTGAGGAACTTTCTGTGGAGCATGGTGATCTGGATATGCTGTTAAATGGATTGACAGCGGAACAGTTTGAAAATACGGCAGCGATTGGACAGCTTGGAGCAAGACCCGGGCAAAGTCTGGCGGCAGAGCTTCAGAATTATGCAGCAAATTATTACGAAACAGGAAACAGCGGAGTAGATCTGGCAGGGGCAGAGGAGCGCTTAAAGCAGCGCAAAAAGGAAATCACCCGGAAATGGAAGCAGCTGGAATCGGAAAAAGCAGAGAAACGGCAGGCACTTCAACGAAAATATCAGTATATTCAGCAGGAAAAGATGCGTTTGGAGTCAGAGATGCAGGAAAAGAAGCGGCAGCTTGCAGATTTAAGAGAACCTGAGCATGTGACAGAAGAGGAGAAGAAAAAAATCAGCTGGCAGATAATCGCAGCCATATGTCTGTTGGCAGTTGGCATGCTTCTGCACAGTGTATATACATTGATTCCAGTCATGGTAAGTATTTTGTTTCTTATTTGGGGAATGAAAGACGCGCAGACACAAAAAAGTGTCCGGATCAAAGAACGAGAAACGATGGGATCCGGTTACAGGGAGAAAAAGCAGAAGCTGCACTGGACGCTGCAGCGCATCGGGGAGGAACAGAAGGAAAAGCACATCAGTTTAAATAATGTAAAAGAACAGTTGGAGGAGCTGGATTTTTCCGGAGAAGAGGAGCAGAGGCTGAAAAAGACGGCACGGGCACTGGAGATTGCATCCGAGACAATGGAGAAGGCAGCGGCATCCATGTCAAAAGATTTCGGTACAGTACTGAATGAAAAAGCATCAAAAATCCTTGCGAAAGTGACAGATGGAAAGTATACAAGGCTTCTGATTGAGGATTCTCTGAAACTGATCCTTTTATCAGAAGGGCGGCGGATCCCGGCAGAACGAGTCAGCAGGGGAACCGTGGAGCAGGTTTATTTTGCGCTTCGAATGGCAGCTCTTGAGATTCTGTATGGCGAGGAAGTTCCGGTGATCCTGGATGATGCGTTTGGATGTTATGACGAAAAAAGATTAAAATATACGCTAAAATGGTTGAGCGAACAGTCAAGACAGGTTATAATACTTAGTTGCCAAAAACGTGAACTTGAAATTTTAAATGAGATAGAAATGGAAAGACAGGGTAGACCATAGAATAAAGGGGAAGAGTTTCAATGAAAATAGAATTGCCAAGAAAAGTAGTTTTGATTATTAAAAACTTACAGAGACATGGTTATGATGCATATGCGGTGGGCGGCTGTGTCCGGGATTCCATTCTGAACAGAAAACCGGAGGACTGGGATATCACGACTTCTGCAAAGCCGGAGCAGGTGAAGCGGATCTTCCGACGTACCGTGGACACCGGGATCGAGCATGGGACGGTATCAGTTCTGATTGGAAACAACGGTTGGGAGGTGACCACTTACCGGGTGGACGGACTGTATGAGGATGGCCGTCATCCGAAAGAGGTGACATTTACAAGCCGGCTGGAGGAAGATTTAAAGAGACGGGATTTCACGATCAACGCCATGGCATACAATGATGATGAGCGCCTGGTGGATGCGTTTGGCGGAATGAGGGACTTGAATTATCACCTGATCCGTTGTGTGGGTGATCCGAAGGAGCGTTTTTCAGAGGATGCACTTCGGATTCTGCGCGCAGTACGTTTTTCTGCGCAGCTGGCATTTCCAATCGAGCCGGAGACCGCAGAAGCGATCAAAAGTCTGGCTCCGAATCTGGAAAAGATCAGTGCAGAGCGGATTCAGGCAGAGCTGGTAAAACTGCTGGTATCCGATCATCCGGAGCGGATTCAGGATGCCTGTGAGCTGGGAATCACAAAAGTGGTGCTTCCGGAATGGGATGACATGGTCGGTGTGAAGCAGAATACGCCACATCATAAATATGATGTAGCTGCACACACAGTTCATGCGCTGCAGAATGTAAAGAATGATAAAGTCCTCAGACTAACCATGTTGTTCCATGATATGGGAAAACCAGTAATGAAGACCACAGATGAAAATGGAAGAGACCATTTCAAAGGGCATGCGATCGCCAGCGAGCAAATTGCAAAAACAGTGATGAAACGTTTGAAATTTGATAATGATACGATTCGAAAAGTAACAAAGCTTGTTGCGTATCATGATTACCGGATGGAACCGACCGGAGCGAACGTGCGCCGCGCCATGCATGAGATCGGGGTGGAACTCTTTCCATATTATCTGGCAGTCCGGCTTGCAGATACAAAAGCGCAGAGTTCTTATGAACGCAGAGGAAAGCTGGAAAATATCATTCAGATCAGAGAACTGTATCGAAATGCGCTGCGAAACAAAGAATGTGTGACATTAAAAGATCTGGCAGTGACAGGAACGGATCTGATCAATCTCGGAATAGCGCCGGGAAAAGAACTGGGAACGCTCTTAAATGAGCTGCTGGATATGGTGATCGAAGATCCGGCATGGAATCAAAAAGGAAAATTGTGTGATTACGTGAAAGAAAGATTTGGCTTTTAGCATACTTGCTCACCGGGATTCATAGATTAGAAAGAGTCATGAATCCGCCCTGCTTTCGGCGGGGCAAAGTGCAGGGGGCAAGTATGAGAGAATATGAGTTAGAAGTTCTGGAACAGTATGACATAGAAGTAATAAGCACCCGCAAGACAAGGGGTGCTTATTTTTGCAATACAAAGGAGGGACTGATGCTGCTCGGACCGGCAGGAATTTCGGTTGGGCGCGCACCTCTGATGTATGTTTTGCTCTGTTATCTGGAATCCAGACACGGAATGAAGGTGGACACACCCATCTTTACGAAGGCGGGAAAACTCTTTAGCGTATCCCAGGATGGAACAAAGTACATGCTGAAAAAATGGGTTTCGGGAAGAGAGTGTGAGGTACGAAGGGAGCGGGATGTGCTGGAAGCGGCACAGGCTCTCGGACTTTTGCATCAGAGAATGGATTGGGGAGAAATTCTTGGCGACGGTGCGTGGACAAAAGAAAAGATGCAGGAGATGATTCCTCAGGCTTCGGATCATGAACCTGTTTTAGAGATAGAACTGAAACCTTTTGCAGGAAGAGATATGCTGTCAGAATTAAGGCGGCATAACCGGGAATTGAAAAAAGTGCGGGCATTTATCCGTTCCAGGGTCACAAAAAATGAATTTGAGCGTCGTTTTCTGGCACATTTTGAGAGAATGTATGAGATGGCGCAAAGTGTGACAGAACGGATGGAATGCTCCGGATATCCGGAATTGTACAAAGACAATCTAAAAGCCGGAAAGCTGATACACGGAGATTATAATTATCACAACATCTGGATCAGTTCCGGCAGGATTGCAGTCACCAATTTTGAGCATTTCAGAATGGATGTACAGGTACAGGATCTGTATTATTTCCTGCGAAAGGTGATGGAAAAATATCAGTGGAAAGAAAGTCTGGGAAGAAAGATTCTGGAGATGTATGAGAGCGTCCGTCCTCTGGAGGACAGGGAAAAGGAATTTCTCGCACTTTGCCTGGCTTATCCGGAGAAGTTCTGGAAGACAGCAAATCTGTATTCGAACTCCAATAAGGCGCGGATTCCGGAGAAAAGTGTAGAAAAACTGCAGACTGCAATCGGACAGCAGGCAGAAAAAGAGCGATTTTTAGAAAATATATTCACTTTTCATTTATAGGCGGCTGTTGTATAATAGAACCATACTATATTGCAGGAGGTGCCTAAGATGGGTTACAAAGAAATATACAATGAGTGGTTGACAAATGCTTATTTTGATGCAGATACAAAAGCAGAACTGGAGCGTATCGCATCAGATGAGAACGAGATCAAAGAGCGTTTTTATACAGATTTAGAGTTTGGTACAGCAGGACTTCGGGGAATTATCGGAGCCGGAACGAACCGTATGAATATTTATACAGTGAGAAAGGCAACACAGGGACTGGCAAACTATATTTTAAAGAGTGGAAACGCAGAAAAAGGAGTTGCCATCGCATTTGACTCACGCCGGATGTCACCGGAATTTGCACAGGAAGCGGCATGCTGCCTGGCTGCGAACGGAATCAAAGCCTATGTATTCGATTCTCTTCGTCCGACACCGGAGCTTTCTTATGCAGTCAGAAAACTCGGATGTATTGCCGGAATCAACATTACAGCCAGCCATAATCCACCGGAGTACAATGGTTATAAGGTATACTGGGAAGATGGCGCGCAGATCACACCGCCTCATGACAAAGGAATCATGGATGAAGTCAAGGCAGTGACAGATTATACGACTATGAAGACGATGCCGGCAGAGGATGCCAAAGCAGCCGGACTCTACGAAGTGATCGGAGCAGAGGTGGATGATGCCTACATAGCAGAGCTGAAAAAGCAGGTGATCCATCAGGATGCCATTGATGCAGTTGGAAAAGATCTGAAGATCGTATACAGTCCGCTTCATGGAACGGGAAATATTCCTGCCCGCAGAATTTTAAAAGAGCTCGGTTTTGAGAACGTATACGTAGTCAAAGAGCAGGAACTGCCGGACGGCGAATTCCCGACTGTTTCTTATCCGAATCCGGAGGCGGCAGAGGCATTTGAACTGGGACTTAAGCTGGCAAGAGAAGTGGATGCAGACATTGTGCTTGCTACAGATCCGGATGCAGACCGTCTGGGTGTCCGGGTAAAAGATAAAAACGGTGAATATCACGATCTGACAGGAAATATGTCCGGCTGTCTCCTTGCAGACTATGAGATCGGACAGAGAAACGCATTGAGAGGACTTCCTGAGGATGGATATCTCATCAAAACGATCGTTACAACAAATATGGCAGATGCGATTGCAGATTACTATAACACAGGGCTGATTGAAGTTCTGACCGGATTCAAATATATCGGACAGCAGATTCTGGGATTTGAGACAAGCAAAAAAGGCGAGTACTTATTTGGATTTGAAGAAAGCTATGGATGCCTGATCGGAACACACGCAAGAGATAAAGATGCGATCGTTGCGACAATGGCACTCTGCGAGGCAGCTGCTTACTACAAGACAAAAGACATGACTCTCTGGGATGCCATGATCGAGATGTATGAGAGATACGGATATTACAAAGATGATATCCAGTCTATCACACTCAAAGGAATCGAAGGACTTGCAAAGATCCAGGAGATCCTTGAGACACTCCGTAAGAATCCGCCGGCAGAGATCGCAGGCTACAAAGTGCTGAAAGCGAGAGACTACAAAGCAGACACGATCCAGGATATGCAGACTGGTGAAGTATCTTCGACAGGTCTTCCGACATCGAACGTATTGTACTATGATCTTTCTGATGATGCATGGTTATGTGTGAGACCGTCAGGAACAGAGCCGAAAGTCAAATTCTACTACGGTATCAAAGGAACCTCCCTTTCTGATGCAGATGAAAAATCCGCAGCTATGGGCAGAGAAGTGCTGGCAATGATTGATAAGATTATGTAAAAATGTTGCTGTTATTGTAAACAGTACTGCTTTGCATGGTAAATCTGTGAAACTGCTTGACAAAAGCAGTTTCACCAGTTATAACAGTACATAAGGGTATCGACATGTAAAGGGTAGAGACATGCGGCCTTTACCAATTTAGAATAATCATTCTAGCATAATAAAGAGGAGGAATTATCCATGAACAAAACAGAATTGATCGCAGCAATCGCTGAGCAGGCAGAAATTTCAAAGAAAGATGCAGAGAAAGCATTAAAAGCTTTTGTTGATGTAGTAACAGAGCAGTTAAAAGAAGGAGAAAAAGTACAGTTAGTAGGATTCGGTACTTTTGAAGTAAGCGAAAGAGCAGCAAGAGAAGGAAGAAATCCTCAGACAGGAAAGACAATGAAGATCGCAGCTTGCAAAGCTCCGAAATTCAAAGCTGGAAAAGCTCTGAAAGATGCTGTAAACGCATAATTGACGAACAGATAAAGATGCATAAGAGGATACAGTCGGACAAGCCGGTTGTATTCTCTTTTCAGTTACAGGAGAAGGAAGGAGAAAAGATTGATGAGATTGGACAAATTTTTAAAAGTTTCCAGGCTGATCAAACGCAGGACCGTAGCCAACGAAGCATGTGATGCAGGGAGAGTTCTGGTGAATGGAAAGCCTGCAAAGGCATCCGTAAAAGTGAAAGTGGGAGATGTGATCGAGATTCAGTTCGGTACAAAAACGGTGAAAGTAGAAGTGCTGGATATTCAGGATACGACCAAGAAAGAAGAGGCGAAAGACCTGTTCCGCTATTTATAAAACAGAAAAATTCGTTTTTCCGGTATAAAATAATACAACCCCTCATATATATAGAAAAGCAGAAGGAAAGGGGAAAGTGTATGGAAGAACGACAAATGCCGGCGAAGGCACATAAACTGATCGTGAATAACAGAAAGACAAGTATGGTTACCGGAGTTCTGGATGTTCTCTCGTTTGATCTGAATGAGATTCTTCTGGAGACAGAGCAGGGGATGCTTATGGTGAAAGGCACAGACCTCCATGTGAACCGGCTCAGTGTTGAGAAGGGAGAAGTAGACCTTTCCGGAAATATTGACAGTATTGCTTATTCTGGAGTGAATCAGGGCGGGCAAAATGAGAGCTTTCTGTCAAAATTATTTAAGTAGGCGTTATTATGATGCTCGGAATTGAAACAGAAGTTGTGATTTTTTTCTATGCGGCGCTTACGGGGATGGTACTTTTTTGCGGTTATCAGATTCTGCTGCTGATACGAAGACTCGTGCGGCATCATCCGCTGGCAGTCGGTGTGGAGGATATCGGCTTCTGGCTGTTGGTGAGCGCGTATGTGTTTCGTCAGATGTATTGTACGACTTATGGAAGTATCCGCTGGTTCTTTGTTCTGGGAATCGCAGTCGGGCTGCTGACTGCTGTGGGGGTGCAGCATTTGTTGAAACGAATTTTCAGGAAACTGAAAAAAACATGAAAAAACAAGGAAATCTTGATTAAAACGGCTGAATAACTTGAAAAAAGAGAAAAAAGCAGATAGAATACTTGTGTCAGGCAAATTTATTTGCAGGCAGGATGGAAATAGAAGTTAGATTTGATAGGGTGAGTATCATGGCGATTCAGAAAAAGAAAGTCGCTGGCAGATCAAAAAGCCGGAAGACGAATTCTGCATGGCGGTATCATAAAAAAAGTATGATGCTGATCAGTATGATTCTTGTATTGCTGGTAGGCGTACTTGCAGTGAATGCAGTATCTCTGCGCAGCAGAAACGCACAGTACAAGAAGCAGGAAGCAGAACTGGAAGCACAGATTAAAGAAGAGAAAAAGCGTGCAAAGGAAGTGGAAGCATACGAAGCGTATGTGAAGACAGACGATTACGTGAAAGAGATTGCAGAAGAAAAATTAGGGCTGGTGGATCCGAATGAGATCATTTTCAAGCCGGCAAAATAGTGACGATACGAAAGAGAAGCTCCGGGAAATTCCTGGGGCTTTTTGCATGTTCTAATATTACATACATAAGAACTAGGAGGACATCGCCATGAAAAATGGACAGGCACTGCACACCAGCCCCTATGTGACACAGATTGAAAAATACGCAGATTCTATCAAACAGCTTTCCCGGACATTTCTTCATCTGGAGGAAAAGAAATCCGCATTTTCCAACGAGGAGATTGAGGATATGTTTGACCGGACAAAAGAAAGAGCCTGCAAAAGCTGTGAAAAATGTTCCTGGTGCTGGGAAGAGGATTTTGTACATACCTATCAGATGGGATATGAAGTTTTATCTGCCATCGATCATTACGGGAGTGAACTGAATACAGAAACAAAAAGGAAGCTTCAGCAGAGGTGTCTGCGGTGGGAAGCGTTTTTACAGGAGATGCTGGGTGCATTTCACGATGCAAGACAGAATATGATGTGGAATAACCGGATCGTACTTGGCAGGGAAGGGTGCGCGGTTCAGATGGATACGTTTGCGGATATGCTCCGCAGTACGGCGAAAGAGCTGGAAAAAAGTTTATTTTCGGACGAGCGTCTGGAAAAAAAGCTGGCATCTCATTTAAAAAAGAGAGGGATTCGTGTACTGTACAGCAGTTTTTTCCTGAACAGAGAAGGAAAATATGAAGTACATCTTACCGCAAGAGCGGTGAAAAATACCTGCGTTACGATCAAAGCGCTTGTAAAGGCTGTCTCGGAAGTGATGGGGAGGCAGTTTATTGCAGAGAGTGATCAGGCGTTTATGCTGGGGAAAGAATATCAGACGATTGTGTGCATGGAAGGTCCGGTGTTTTATACACTTTACGGTGTGGCAAGGATTGGGAAGGACTGCAACAAGATCTCAGGTGATAATTTCATGATGCGTGAGCTTGGCGGAGGAAAACTGGCAGTGGCGCTTTCCGATGGAATGGGATCCGGAGAGAAGGCATGCCGGGAGAGTACGCTTGTCATGGAATTGCTGGAAGAGCTGTTGGAAGCCGGATTTCCGGCAAAGGCGGCGATTCAGATGATCAATACGACATTGGTGATGGGGCGTGAGGAAATCCATTTTTCCACGGTGGATCTGAGCATGTTTGATCTGTATACAGGAGAATGTCGTCTGATCAAAGCAGGAGCTTCTTCCACATTTATCAAAAAAGGAAACAAAGTGGAGCGTATCAGTTCGTCCAGTCTGCCGATCGGGGTCATGCACTCCATTGAAATCGAATCTGTGCAGAGAACGCTGGAAGACGGAGATTTTGTTGTTATGATAACGGACGGTGTGCTGGATGCTCTCCCGGTTGGGGAACAGGACCTTCTGATGGAAACGATCATTGGTGGCCCGCCAGGCGGAAATCCCAAAGAGCTTGCGCATCACATTCTGGAGCAGGTATTAAACTGGACCGGAGAAGAACCGATGGATGATATGACAGTACTGGCAGTAGGGATTTGGAATTGTCAGGATACTTGCATTTTGGGGACGGATTCGGTATAGTTTACAGTATGGAAAAGAAAGTTTTAAATTTTATTCAAAAATATCATATGCTGCAAAAAGAAGATAAAGTAATCGCAGGGATATCGGGCGGCGCGGATTCGATATGCCTGCTTTTTGTACTTTTGAGGCTGCAGGAAAAAATCGGATTTGATGTGATCGCAGTGCATGTGAATCACGGGCTTCGTGGAGAAAATGCAAAAAGAGATGAACGGTTTACGGAAACATTTTGCAGGGAGCGGAATGTTCCATGTATTGTGTATCATGAGAATGTAAAAGAAATCGCTGCACAGAAAAAGCTGTCTGTGGAGGAGGCAGGGCGTCTGGTGCGCAGAAAGGCGTTTGAGGAGGTGCGGATCCGTTATGGGGGGACCAAGATCGCGCTTGCGCATCATCAGAACGATAATGCAGAGACGATGCTTTTGAATCTGGCAAGAGGAACCGGAATCCGGGGGCTTTCCGGGATCCGGCCGGTCAATGGATATATGATCCGTCCGCTTCTTGGAATAAACAGGAAGGAAATTGAGTATTATCTGAAAGAACATCAGCTTTCCTACTGTGAAGATGAGACCAATGCCGGGGATGAATATACCAGAAACAGGATCCGGCATCAGATCCTTCCTATGCTGGAGGAGCAGGTCAACAGGCAGGCCGTCCGTCACATGAATGAAACGATGGAGCAGTTAAATCAGATCAGAGATTATCTGGAGCGGGAAATCGAAGCGCATTGCAGATGTGTGGTAAGGCAGGAGGAAGAGGGGCTTTTGCTTCTGTGGGATGAATGGATGCAGTGTGATCCGGTCATCCAAAACGGGATTATTCAGAAGTGTCTGGAAAATCTGGCGGGAACAGGAAAGGATCTTGTGTCTGTACACGTTGCGGCAGTGGCGGAGTTGTTTGAAAAGCAGAGCGGAAGAAAGCGAAATCTTCCCTACAATATCTGTGCAGAGAGGAATTATGAAGGAATACTTTTGATAAAACAGACAGCGGAAAGACAGACAGAGTGCCGGGAAGAACTTATAATTCCCGGAATTACCCGATTAAAAGACAGGAATCTGCGAATATGCTGTACAATTTGGGAAAAAGATAAGAATTTTTCGATAGAACAGATACCGCAAACCCCCTACACGAAATGGTTTGACTATGATATAATAAAAAATAGTCTCACCGTAAGAACGAGACAGCCGGAGGATGTTTTGGGTGTCAACAGACAGGGCGGTACGCAGAAGCTCAAATCTTATTTTATCAATGAGAAGATTCCTGCAAAAAGCAGAGAACGGATTTTGCTGATCGCCGAGGGGCATCAGATACTGTGGGTTGTCGGATATCGGATGAGCAGCAGATATCAGATATCTGAACATACAAAAAGGATAATAGAGATCAAAATAATGGAGGATAAAAAACATGGCAGAGACAATTAAAGTGTTAGTTTCAGAAGAAGAAGTAAATGAAAGAATCAAAACATTGGGAAAACAGATCAGCGAAAATTATGCAGGAAAGCAGATCCATATGATCTGTGTACTCAAAGGCGGAGTATTTTTCATGTGTGAACTGGCTAAAAGAATCAGTGTGCCGGTTTCTCTGGACTTTATGTGTGTAAGCAGCTACGGGGATGCGACAACATCCAGCGGTGTTGTCAGAATTGCAAAGGATCTGGATGAATCCATCGAGGGAAAAGATGTTCTGATCGTGGAAGACATCATTGATTCCGGACGTACACTGTATTATCTGATCGATGTTCTGAAGAAAAGAAATCCAAAGAGCATTCAGCTTTGTACTCTTTTGGACAAACCGGAGAGAAGAGAAAGAGATGTAAAAGTAGATTATGTCGGATTTGAGATACCGGACGAGTTCGTAGTAGGTTATGGTCTTGATTATGATCAGCAGTACCGTAATCTGCCTTACATTGGATTTGTGGAGATAGAGGAATAAAGGAGAAAAGGGATTGAATAATAAGAGAAGTGGTTTTAGAGGATTTGGA
>OGEI01001133.1_pt1 | contig 11551 bp, 14 predicted proteins | sample 1570631 | NCBI WGS metagenome assembly OGEI01 (sample SAMEA2582139, study PRJEB24529) | metagenome | biome: Human gut stool | place: China | collected 2011
CATTACAGAGAATAATTCCTAAACAAAAAGCGTTAGTCTTTGTAGAGTTTGAATAACGGATTAAAATGCCGAAAGCTTGTATTTATGCGGGCTTCCGGCATTTGTTTTATCAAATGGCTCTAGTTTGGCTCTATTTGTGGGGAGAGTAATGGAGTTATCAGTTTTGAAAAGGTAAATAAAAAAGGAAGAAGGTACAAGCTATGTTGCCAACAAGAGAAGAAGCACTGAAGTTAATTCGTGATGGGTTATTATTTAATCCGGAACCTTGGGGAAAACATTGTTTAACAGCAGCACACTGTGCAGAAAAAATAGCAAGTGCATGTGGTGATATGGATGTTGAGAAAGCATATATATTAGGTTTACTACATGATATAGGAAGAAAATTTGGTGTAAGACATCTTGGACATGTTTATGATGGATACGTATATATGAAATCATTGGGATATGATGAAGTAGCAAAGATATGTTTAACCCATTCTTTTAATAATCATACGATAGATGAATACATCGGAAAATTTGATGTTACAGATGAAGAATTGACAATTATAAAAACTGAATTAGCAAAGACCATATATGATGAATATGACCGGTTAATTCAATTGTGCGATTGTTTGGCAGGAGCAGAAGGAGTTCTTGATATAGAAAATAGGATGAATGACGTAAAGAAAAGGTATGGCTTTTATCCGCAGGACAAGTGGAATTCCAATATGAATTTGAAGCAATATTTTGAGGGGAAAATGAATAAAGACATTTACCTTATATGTGAGAAAGATACATTTGCACTAGGAGATTTATGATCTTATAAATATATTTTCACTACAAGTTTTATGAACAGGTTGGAAGTGGTTAAGTGGATATTTTATTTAAAAATGATGATTTTGTATTTTCATACAGAGTTGGCGGTATATTGAAACATAATGGTAAAATCTTGTTACAGCGTCCGAAGAATGATGATTATGCCATTATTGGCGGACATGTTGCGGCTATGGAGACAAGTATGGAAACTCTTAAACGGGAATTTGAAGAAGAGCTTCATGCTAAGATAGAGGTAGATAATCTGTTAGCAATCGGAGAAATTTATTTTCCATGGGGAAAAAGACCCTGTCATCAGATATGCTTATATTATAATGTACATCTGATAGATGATAATATTCCATTAGATGGTGTGTTTCATGGATATGATGAGCTGGATAATGAAAGAATTGATTTGGATTTCTGTTGGGTTTCACTAGAAGATTTAAAGAAGGGTACTAAGGTATATCCTTTAGAGTTGATACCATATATCCTTGAGTCAGGGAAAGAAATTGTACATTTTGTTTCAAAGCAGATTTGAGGAGATAGTCAATGATAGAAAATATGAAGGTAGAATTTGGCAGAACATCAGATATTGATTCATGGATGCGATTAGTGAGAAAAGTAAGTTGGAATTTTCCAGGATTAGAGACAGAGCAGAGTATAGATGAACACAAAATAATAGTACTGAAATTCATGAATGACAAACGTGCTTTGTGCGTGAAGAACGAACAAGAGATTGTTGGCGTACTTTTATATTCAAGGAAGTATAATATGATATGTTGTTTGGCTGTTGATCCAGCTTATCGAAAAAGGGGAATTGCTTCGCTTCTTTTAAGAGAAGCAATTGATAAGCTTGACAGAGATAAAGATATAACTGTGTCTACATTTAGAGAAAATGATGTTAAAGGAATTGCACCTAGAAAATTATATAAGAAATTTGGATTTGAAGAGGGCGAGCTGATTGAAGAATTTGGATATCCTAATCAAAGGTTTGTGTTGCATGCCGACAAAAGTGTTGATAATGTAATAATTGGTACAACAGTAACTGTCACAGTCGATAGACCATTAGGAAGTTATCATCCTGAATATAAGGATATGTATTATCCAATAAATTATGGTTACATTGAAGGAGTTATGGCACCAGATGGAGAGGAGCAGGATGCCTATATATTAGGTGTAAATGAGCCAGTAGGTAAGTTTACAGGTAAAATTATTGCCATTGTTTATAGAAAAGATGATATAGAAGAAAAGTGGGTAGTTGTGCCTGACGGAGTAACTTTTTCGAAGGAAGAAATCAGGAGACAGATTCATTTTCAGGAACAATATTTCGACAGTGAAATTGTGATGTAATATTAAGGAGATTGCTATGTCATTAGGATTAAAAAGAGGAACAGTGCAGCTTGAACCACATGATAAACAGTGGGATGAGGCTGCCATTCAAACAATCAAAAACCTTAAATCTATATTAGGTGATGATGCTGTTGATATACAACATATTGGAAGTACAGCAATACCAGCAATTAAAGCAAAACCGATTATTGATATTGCTGTTGGGGTAACTGATTTTGAGAAAATAATGTCATATAATGAGCAGTTACAGAAGGATGGAATCTTTTATCGTGGTTCGGATGTGGAAAATCAGATTCTTTATGTAATGGGTGATATGGAAAAGGATATCAGGACACACCATATTCATGTTGTGAAGTGGAATGGAACTGAGTGGAGGAATTATATTCATTTTAGAGATTGCCTAAATGCTAATGAGAATATGGCTTTGCAGTATCAGAGGGAGAAGGAAGAACTGGAAAGTAAGTATGCTGATAATAGGGGATTGTACACTAAAGGAAAGAAAGAGATAATAGATATTATTCTCAATAATTAATAATTTTTATTTTGTATGTCTTGACAAAAAATAATTATGAATATGGTGCGATTTGTAGCTGACCATGAAATGGTTGGAGGAATAGAGTAAGAAATCCGGGGCGAGAGCCCCGGAAGCAGTGACAGAAAGAAGAGTGAGTTTGTGACAATGTGTGAGAGCAGAGTTGTGACAGCTCATGGAATTTTTAACAGTATGGATTACAACACAGTAAAAAGTGTAATAGAAGATGCTAAAGATAAAAAGCTGATAGAGGAAAAAAGAGACTGTGACATTGAACTGGAAAAGGAACGAATGGCTGCAAAGGCTATTGCTGATGTTTATATGGGAATGGAGAAAAAGCCTGATGTGAAGAAGATTGCAAAGTTATTTAAGGTGGATGTGAACAGGCTGTATTATGCGATTGAAAAGGCCAAGATGGAGAAATAGATTTAATTAGTTCATATACTCATTTCAGATATACATTTACTATTATCAATTTAGGGAGTATACTTATAATTAAAGTATACAAATCACAAAAAAATGCGATTAAAGGAGACTATATGAAAATAAATGATTTTCTGAATGATAATTTTATAATCCTTAAGACAATGTATGATAATCAAGTAACTGTGCTAAATGAGACCCAGATTCCATTATCACAAATACAAATTGCCGATGCACTAGGATATAGCAAGAATAAAGTCTATTCTGTATTAAAAAAACTTCAACAGGAAGGATAGATTGAAGCTATTGGTAAGGGCAAATACAGATTATCAGACACATCTATTGTTATTATTGAGACGATGGAAAAATTAGATAAAGAATTGAAAGGAGACCAATGATGAAAATTTTGTTTTTACATCTTAGTGATGCACACTTAACACAGGAAACAAATTTGAGTGAAATAAATACCAATGCTATTGTAAATTCATTATCTCAGATGGGAAACTTTGATGAGTGTGTACTAGTTTTTTCTGGAGATATAGCTAACTCAGGTAATGAAAATGAATATAAAGTTGCAGGACGTATGTTCGGCAGAATCATAAAAGGTATAATTGATAAGTATTTTGATGAAAATAAACATATTCAAACATTAATTGTACCAGGAAACCACGATAATTTAGTAGGAAATCCAGATAGAAAAAGGGAAGAGATTATTGGATTTTATAAGGATAAGAAAACAGAAAGCCATTATTATGATGATTTGGTAGAATTAGATAATTTTTTTGATTTTGCAAATAGAAATTATTGTTTTAGCCGTAATAAGAACATTGAAATAAGAAGTCTTAGATTTGGTTCATTTATGATAAAAGTGAATCTTATTAATTCTGCTCCATTTTCATTACTTAAAAGCGAAAACGGAGATAAAGGTCTACATTACATTCCTAGTAGAGAGATTTCTAAGTTTGATTTTGATAGACAGGAAAATTATACAATTTCTATTATACATCATGGACCAGAATGGTTCGCAGATGAAACTAAAAAGTCATTATATAATAAATTTTATGAATCAACAGACTTGTTATTTGTCGGGCACGAACATTTTTCATTGAACGAAACTAAAACTGTGAATGGTCGACAAATTGATGTTTCAAGTGGTGTAGCATTATATGGAACAAAAACAGAGCATGGATTTAACGCTTTAATTCTTGACACAAATGCTGCATCCTTAATAGGATATAAATTTATCTATAATGGTAGAATTTATAAACCATCCAAGGAACCTGTTATTAAGAATGAAAATATTATTTTTAAAGGAAAATATAAATTTACGCATACACCTGCGTATAAAAAATATCTTGAAAGTGATATTGAACAACGTGAAGGTGATAACTATTTGGATTATTTTGTTTTCCCATCGCTTGAAGCAAAAAATTTGAACAGTCAACTAGATACCATAAATATAAATACAGAAGAAAAATTTATGGAAGTTTTTAAAGCAAATTCCCAGATTAATATAGAAGGAAATCTAAAATCAGGGAAAACAACATTGGCCAAGTATTTATGTTTAGTGTTAGCTGATGAATATGTTCCGTTGCTGCTTTCGGAAGAAAGTTTTGGTGCAAAGAATAATAAAAATATAATAAAATATGCTCTTGAAGAACAGTTCGGACTAGATACTGATTGTGACGAATATTTACAACTTGATAAAGAAAAAAAGGTTCTTATTGTCGATAGAAATGATAGGGTAAACAAAGAGAAATGGGATTCGTTCATTGAAGAATATGAAAATCAGTTTGGACATATTATTTTACTGTGTGGTGTTGACTGGAATATTAATATAAAGGAAAAAGCATTAGAAGAATTAGAAGAAAAAGAAGTTTTATATTTAAAAATTTGTCCGTTTTATTATGCTAAAAGAGCAGAATTGATTCAAAAGGTATGTGAATCATTTGATGACAGAAAGACTTCTGATACAAACGAGATTGTTTACAAAATTAATGAGGAAATTACTAATCAAATTAGGTATTTCCAGCTTAATCCAGATTTTATACATCAATATGTTAATTATTATTTAAACTTTTCGTTTTTGAAAACTCAAAATGATAATAATGTTTTTAGCAAGGTTTTTGAGGCAAATATAACATTCAGAATAGCTCAAAATACGAAAAAGGAAAATGTTGATGAAATATTAGTGGCTCTTGATTTTGTTGCTCATCATATTCATTTTAATAAAAAGTATCCGCTTCCAATAGAAGAATTTGAAGCTGCAATCAATGAATATAACGATAGATATGATAATGCGCTCAATCCTAAGATGGTGTATGACATTGCGATTAAATCTAACATTATAAAAGAAGTGCCGAACAAATTTGGAATTGAATTTTGTGATGAAAATTTATTGGCATATTTTACAGCTTTACATTTAAATAGAGGGTTTAATGAAGGACAATGTGCAGAAGAATTAAAGTACATACTGGATAATATCTGCTTTGAAATAAACGGGGATATTATATTATTCCTTTCATATATTACTAGCAATGTTCGAATTTTATCTCCTATTATGGAAAGTATGATTGGATTAATGGAAGAATGGGAAGAATTTAGCTTTGAAAAGAATAATATTGAATTTTTATCTAGACGAACAGTACCATACATAAAACAATCGATGCCAAATAAGGAAGAAAAGCAGAAGAATACAGAAAAGAAAAATGAGATTGAAAAAACTATTGTTGAAGAAAAACAGAAAAATGCGGAAAGTCTGTATTCTTATGATGAATCAAAAGTAAATTCATTTAGCAATAAAATTTCAAAATCATTAAGCTATCTGGAACTTGTTGCGAAAATACTTCCTAATTTTAGACATATACTAAAGGGAGATGAAAAGAAAAATGTTGTCGAGATGCTTTATACTTATCCGAATAAGCTTTTATATTTTATGTTAAAGGATATTGACCATAATATAGACCGATTGATTGATGAAACTTTAAGTGAAAACCCAAAAACTAAAAGGGGCATGTTAATTACAAAAGATATGTTGGAGAAATCTTTGCAAACACAAGCGATAGCATATATTCTTAGTGTTTATGATTTTGTTGCGTGTACAGCTTCTGTAGGAAAAGGTATGGATGAGTTAAATAAGTTTTCATATAATGATAATCTAAATTATATGTTGCAAAATATAATGATGGAAGAAAATAATGGGAATTTTTTCAATGATATTGTCATTGCTGAGTGGAGTGGCATTATTTCTGTTTGGTATGTCATTGATGGGCGATGGCCTGAAAATGGTTGCCGGAAATAAGCTGGAAGCTTTCCTGTATCGAATGACAAACACACCGCTGAAAGGAGTTGCTCTGGGTACTGGTGTTACCAGCGTGATCCAGTCTTCTTCTGCCACAACCGTTATGGTCATTGGTTTCGTTAACTCAGGTATGATGAAGCTGAAGCAGGCCATTGGTATTATCATGGGAGCCAACATTGGAACCAGTATTACCGGGTGGATTCTCTGTCTTTCTTATATTGATGGAAAGAATGGAATTGCTAAGATTTTATCCACTGCAACAATTTCAGCAGTAGTAGCGATTATTGGTATTATCCTTCGTATGGCATGTAAGCGCTCCGTGCATAAAAATATCGGTAATATCATGCTTGGCTTTGCAATCCTGATGACAGGTATGCAGACAATGAGTGGCGCTGTTTCACCGCTGAAAGACAGTCCGACCTTTACAAACATGCTGACCATGTTTTCCAATCCATTGATCGGTATTCTGGTAGGTATCGCATTTACAGCAGTGCTTCAGAGTGCATCTGCAACAGTCGGTGTGCTGCAGGCATTATCTGTAACAGGCATCCTGACATTCTCCAGTGCATTCCCGATCGTTCTCGGTATCGGTGTAGGTGCTGCCTGTCCGGTTCTGATCTCAGCCATCGGCGCGAATAAAAATGGTAAACGTACAGCACTTGTTTACCTGATCAATGACCTGTTTGGCCTGATACTCTGGTCTGTGATCTTCTATACGGTAAATGCTATCGTACATTTCGGATTTATGGATATGATCATGTCACCGGTTTCCATTGCTTTACTGAATACTGTATTCCGTGTGGCAACAGTATGTGTTCTCTTCCCATTTATACCGAAGATTGAACAGCTGGTGTGCTGGCTTGTGAAAGACAGTGCAGAGGAATTGGAAGACGAGGCGGACTTCGACCTTCTGGAAGAACGTCTCCTGAACTACCCGGCACTTGCTATTGGACAGTGCCATCGTGCCATGAGCGGTATGGCGAAGAAGCTTCGTAAGAATGTTAACCGTGCCATGAACCTTCTGAACGAATATCAGCAGGATAAATTTGACAAGGTACAGAGAAAAGAGAACCTGATTGATAAATATGAGAGCCGTCTTGGTGACTATCTGATGAAGCTGACAAAGCATGAGATGAACAGCGCCCAGACAAAGCAGGCTTCCCTTTATCTTCATACCATCAATGACTTTGAGAGAATCGGTGACCATGCATCCTACATTGCCTATATGTCCAGCGAAATGCATGATAATCACACCAATTTCTCACAGGAAGCCTGGGATGAGCTGAATGTAGTAATGGAAGCAGTTCGTGAGGAGATCAACCTTACCTGCCGTGCGTTTCTCAATGATGACAAGGAAATGGCTCAGAGAGTTGCACCGCTTGGAATGATTATCACATCCTTATGCAATGAGCTGAAGATGCATCATGTAGAGCGTCTGAGTAATGGCAATTGCGGACTGGAAGAGGGAACTGTATATACAGACATTCTCAACAGCTTCAATCGTATTGCAGCACATTGTGCAAGTGCAATGGTAGCTCTCCTTAAGAGTGGAGACGAGAATCCGGATATGCATATCCATGATTCCAAGATTTACCCATCTGACAGCGTGGAATATTATACATACTTCAAGGAATATCGCCAGAAGTATGAAATCGTAAAGAACGAGGAACACATGCGAAGCATGGAACCGGAAGAAGTAGAATAATACTTTTATACTACAAAACAGTAAATGTATATGATATAATGACAGCAGATGATCTGGAAACAGATGTCTGCTGTTTTTTGTAAATCAAATATATTTATGCAGAGGTTCTTTCTGTATCCTGAATCAGCTATTGCAGGTTGGAAATTGTGCAAACACAACACTCTGCAAACATAACACCCTGCAAACATAACACCTAAAGGAGGAAACAATTATGTTATTCGACAGCAGAACAGTTTATCTCGGTGCATCCAGAGATAAATATGAGCAGTATTGTAAAGCCTTAGATTCAGAGAAAATCAAATACAAAACAAAGAGAGTCAACCACGAAGAAAAAATGACAGCCCCGGGCAGGGGAATCGTCCGCAGCATGGGTGGGAACTTTGGAACAGATAAAACATTGTATGAAATCATGGTCGGAGAGAAAGATTATGACAATGCAATGGGGATTCTGACAGCACTGAAGTAGACTTTACAAAGTATAAATGCCAATTCTACCAGCAGTAGGGTGACTTTCCCCATGGTCTATGACATAATTAAAGTAACAAAAGTACAAGAAAGACGTACAAGGGAGAGCATACTATGGTAGACACACAGAAAGTTGGAGCATTCATTGCACAGTGCCGCAAAGAACATAACTGGACACAAAAAGAGCTGGGCGAGAAAATGGGAGTCACAGATAAGGCAGTTTCTAAGTGGGAAAATGGAGTTTCCCAAACAAAAGGATATTAAGAAATAACCTGTGTTTTCCTGCTTGCGAATAAAAGAATAGTGTGATTAAGTTAGAAATACTGCATAAATGTGCTGGTATCTCTTTTTCGTTGCCTTGAAACAGCAGACTATTTCATTTCTGCTTGATTACTCTAAACTTATCAGGCTGTGGTTTGTCAAGGGCTTGTTGCGTAAGCAATGCTTTGGCACCCTTTACAAATTATGGACGGTAAAGTAGCTTTTCAAAAGCAGAAAAAAGTAGTCTTAAGATTTTGAAATATTGTAGCGGGTAGTGGAAAATGGTATAATGTGAATACAGAGAAACATATAAATTTGTATTTAACAATCAATAAATTGAGAGGGCTTAATCTTATGACTAAACAAAAGAAGGTAATTTGGATAATATTGGGAATAATTATTTTTGTGTTTAGTGTTTTTCTAGGGCTTGGATATTTAGGTCAAATAACAGGTGGAAATAGTTTAATACAAAGAACAGAAATGAACGATAAATATGTTCCGGAAGAAATAACAAAATATTATCCAATAGAAGATTTAAACTCAAAAGAAAGTTTACTTTCTGATAAAAATTATGCAAACTCAATACAGGATGCTCTGTTAAGTGCCTCTATTGAGTTTGAACAAGGCGAAGAATATAAAACACATATTGATAAGATTATAAAGGAGTTTGAAAACGAAAACTATAAAAGTGTTTTGTATATATCAGAAAAAAACGATATAGAGTCAAGTTTGACATTTTCAAAATTCAAAATTAAGGAAGTAGATGGTAAAAAGAGATATGCTCATATTACAAGTGTACATGAGGTTATAAAGAAAGACCGCCCGTATGACAAAGATACGATGTCGTTACTAAAATCACAGTTAGCATTAAGTGATAGATTGCAAGACTTAAATATCAGTCCAGACAATAGTCGCTTTTTATATGGATTTGTACATGATGAAGATATTTACAATACAAAAATAGAAAATAAAAAACCCGATGAAATTATTTATTTTGAACTTTGTGAAAAGCCTTTCTATTTTTGGTATTATGAAAATTTTCAAAGTGATAAATCTGGAAAATCTTTAAGTATAGAAATTGAAAGATAATAATAGAACAATTCCAGGTTGTAGAGGTGATTAGAATGAAGAAACTATATTGCATGAACTGTGGTACTGAAATAAAAGGAGGAATACCTAACGAATGTTCTTGTGGAGCTGAATTTGATTTAGCAGATACAAAAAACATAAAAAGAATAATTACAAGCATTATATTCTTTGTAATATTAATGTCTCCACTGCTTATTCTTATTCACTTTGGCAGACAATATTTACAAGCGTCAATTATTTTATATGCTTTGCTCCTGATTCTAGGTATTTTTTGGTGTCGTATCGTACAAACTATTTTAGTTCGTCTTGGGTTAGTAACTATGACGAACATTGAAATTAAATAACAACAATAACATCTTCACAACTCTACTGAGCAGGAAATCTGAAAAGGTCTCCTGCTTTTTTATACCAAAAAGATTAAAAATCCTATTATCCGCATAAACGCAGGAACTTTAAGCAATATGAATGAAAATACAAAAGAAATTTACCACTAATTTACTACGATTGAAAGAACCTTGATACGACAAAGAAAATAGCATAAAGAAAAGCAAAATGGCATTTCATACAAAATATGAGATGTTTTTTTGTTGCTGTAACACAGCACAATTTGTTCTTTTTTCTGCTTGACTATCTTTCATTTTTTAGAGCATGAATTGTCAAGAGCTTGTTGCGTAAGCAATGCTTGCACTCTTGATAAGGCATGGGATAAAAAATATTTTGACAGATAGCAGAAAAGTAATGACATGTGAGTTCTATAAATGATATAATAAATTATCAGATAAAAAATCAATCGGTTAACAATTTGCAAAGAAATTTCTAGGAGAAAAGAGTATGGGGAGAATAATTATGGTTTTATATATGGAAGCTTTATTGTTATCTGTTCTTACAATATGGTTTTTATATCACATAATAAAAAAGAAAAAAATCTTTCGTTGGGAAAATGCTCCATTGGACATGAGAGATTTTGTAAAGAGAAATGAAAAAAGGATGAATATGATTTCAAATGGTATTATAGGTATCATTTTGATTCCTGCGTTTTTGCGGGTAGTTCTTCCTGCTGTACAGGATTTTCCAAACATAAATTCTGGCAATTATCTTGAAGTAGAGGGAACAGTAACATCTTGGAATTATAGTGATGAAGATAAAAACAAAACAAGAGCTATTGGAATTATGGATAATAAAACTAAAAAAGAAATATTTGTAACTGTTTATAGTAAAGGAATACAAAAGGGGGAATATCTGAGAGTTAGATATTTACCTAATAGTAGATATGGAGAGATTAAGGAGAATAAGTGATGAAAATAATAGGATTATTTTTTATGACATTAGTATTTGGAATAATATCTATGATAACAAGCAAAAAGTATAAATTGCAAGGGGATTTAAAAGAATTATGCTTTCCACCTGTATTTTCTAAAATTTTATATGGGTGTTTCATTATTTCTATGATATGTTCAGTGGTTATTATATATTTATGGCAAGATACTGGTATTACTATTTTGTTTTTGGTTATGGGGATTATTAGTGCTTTTACTGCATGGGCAATCAGTAAATATAAAATAATCAATACCTTACTGACGGGCACGAAAATACTGGCGGTGAAAACGACAAAGGCAATGAAATAGCTTCC
>OGEI01001137.1_pt1 | contig 11508 bp, 10 predicted proteins | sample 1570631 | NCBI WGS metagenome assembly OGEI01 (sample SAMEA2582139, study PRJEB24529) | metagenome | biome: Human gut stool | place: China | collected 2011
GAAGACAGAAAGCAGTCAGGAATTTATCCGATCCAGGGAATACGTTTTAATGCAACGATTGAAATATTGGACAAATTTTTGAAAAAAGGCCGATATAACAGGAAGAAAGAAATTGAACTTGCCAGAAAATATGTTGATGAAGTTATGCAGACAAAATATTCCTCTATAGAGCAGGAAATAGGAAAGCTTTCAGGAGGTAATCAGCAGAAAGTTATCATCAGTAGATGGCTTCTGGTCACAGAAAAAATTCTTATTCTGGACGAGCCGACAAGAGGCATTGATGTAAAAACCAAATCAGATATTTATCATCTGATTGATAATCTGACAGCGACAGGTTTATCAATTATTTTCATATCTTCGGAGATGCCGGAGCTGATCAACATGTGCGATCGTATTGTGGTAATGAATCAGGGACACACCACAGGAATATTGAACAGAAATGAATTTAATCAGGAAAAAATTATGGCGTTTGCGACAAAGGAAATAGGGTGACGATTATGGAAAACAAAAACTGGAAAAATTTATCTGTAATACAGACAATTAAATCTAATATGGGTATTCTTGCAGGACTGGTTATTCTTTGCGTTGTATTAAGTTTTACAACCAGCAGTTTTGCAACAGTTACAAACTTATTTAATGTAGTCAGACAGATTACAATCAATTTGTTTCTGGCATGTGGAATGACTTTCGTAATTCTGCTTGCAGGAATCGATCTTTCTGTAGGATCAGTAATTGCGGTTTCAGGATGTATCAGTGCAGGACTCATTTCATGGAATGGACTTCCTGTTTATGTTGGTATCCTTGGAGGAATCCTTGCTGGAGTTGTAATTGGTCTTATTAACGGTTACATTGTTTCTTCTACAAATATTCCGGCATTTATCGTTACTCTTGCAATGATGAATATTGGTCGTGGTATTGCCCGTGTTTATACAAGGGCTCAGACAATTTCTGTTCTTGATGACAGCTATACTTTTTGGGGAATGGGTACTATATTTGGAATTCCGATTCAGTTATATTGTATTGTTGCAGTAATTGCAGTTTCTTCTTTTATCCTTAATAAAACAAAATTAGGCCGTCATATTTATGCAGTTGGTGGTAATAAACAGGCTGCTGAATATTCTGGTATTAATGTAAAAAAGGTTACATTTTTCGTATTTGTATATAGTGCGTTACTTGCATCTTTAGCAGGAATCCTTACAGTAGGACGTACTTTTACTGCAATGATGACACTGGGAGACGGAGCTGAAATGGATGCGATTTCTGCAGTTGTTCTTGGTGGAACAAGTATGAACGGAGGTCGTGGTACCATCGCAGGAACTGTTATCGGTGCAATTGTAATTGGTGTTCTGAAAAATGGAATGAACCTTCTTGGTATTGACTCTTCCTGGCAGTATATTGTACAGGGGATTGTAATTCTGATTGCAGTTTATATTGACTGGTTTAAACAGACCGGATTCAAATTTTCCAGAAAAGTAAAAGCCTGAATAAAAAAGGCAATGGAAGGAGATGATAGAAATGGAAAATTCAATTATACTGGAGGAAATTCTTGAAGAATTGACAGAAAATGCAAAACATATTTCTTCTTCTTCACTTGAAAAGTTTGCTAATGAGATTATTAAAGCTAGGCATATTTTTGTAGCAGGAGCTGGACGTTCTGGATTTGTAGCAAGAGGGTTTGCAAATCGCCTGATGCATCTGGGGCTGGAAGTATTCTTTGTGGGAGAACCGACAACACCGGCAATTGAAAAAAAAGATCTCCTTATTATCAGTTCAGGTTCAGGAGAAACTGACAGTTTGATTGTTATGGCAAATAAAGCAAAAGAAGCAGGAGCATCTGTTGTGACAGTAACAATTCATCCAGAAGCCTCCATTGGTAGGGTATGTGAAAACTGTATCGTAATCCCGGGTGCAACTCCAAAGAGTAACCTAAAAGATACAAGTGAATCTGCTCAGCCTATGGGAAATGTGTTTGAACAGATGAGTTGGATTGTTTATGATGCAGTTATTATGATTCTTATGAAGAAACTTGGAAAAACAGAAGAAGAAATGTTTAAGCATCATGCAAATTTAGAGTAGGTGGCATATATGGGGAAAAAGATTAAATTCGGCTGTGTGGCATGGGGACTTCCTGGTGGTGGATATTTTGGACCACAGATTGCAAAGGAAGCTGGATTGGATGGAATTCAACTTGAACTTGGAAGTTATGAATGGGGTTATCCGTTAGCTCAGAAACAGATTCAGGAAGCGTATCTTGAAGAGGGAAATAGGTTAGGAATCGAATATCCGTCTATTGTTCTTAATGATGTGATGGATCATGAATTTATCCATGGAAAAGATACAGAGAATGGAAAAATCGCGTATGACCAGATGGAATTAGCAGTTCAGGTAGCCGCAGAAATGGGAATAGCCAAGATTATGGTTCCCAACTTCCTGGAAAATTTGATCACAGAGGAGTCTCATGTAGAGGCAACAAAGAATGCACTCAGATTTATTTGTGAAAAAGCGATTAAGAAAGATATTACTGTTATGACAGAAAATGCGCTGGATTATAAAGAACAAATTCAGCTGCTGAAAGAAATCCATATGCCGAATCTGACAATACACTTTGATACACAGAACTTCAAATTTAATTTTAATATGAACCAGTGTGAACAGCTTGAAGGACTTTATCCGTATATGGATAGTCAGCTTCATGTAAAAGATGGTATTAATGAACCGGGTGGCTGTTTGTTGGGAGATGGAAACACAGATTTCTTCCCTCAGATGGAAAGTCTGAAAAAACATGGTTATGAAGGATGGATTATCATTGAGAATTATTATAATTTGCTTCCATTACGGAAACTCAGTGAACGGGATCAGATGAAGATTATAAATAAGGATTTGGAAACACTGAAGAAAGTATGGGGTGTTTGAGAAAAATATTTCTTGCATTTTGTAAATAGTTATGATATGATGCTACTCAAAGAAAAGGGAGTAGCGGCCATCGTTATGAAGAACTGGACTTGTTTTTCCTATAAATGGTACATAAATGCGTCAGAACGGCAGATTAAGAATGCCCGCATTATGATATAATCGGCAAGACTTTTGTTTTAGACATTAAGAGAAGAGCTCATCTTATGTCTGAAATGAAAGTCTTTTTCTTTTCTTCAGAAATTTTTAGAAGCAAAAAATTTAATCTTGCCAAATGGTGAAACGGAGGAGAAAAGTGAACGAAAAAGTAAATCCTTTTAAAAAATTACAGAAGCCGGGAAAACATGTGAAACGTATTGTAATAGGAGCAGCAGGGCTGGTAATTATTGCAGGGCTTGCAGGAGATGCTACCTATCAGATCCAGGAGCAGGAACAGGCAGTACTGACAACTTTCGGAGTGCCGAAAGCAGTGGCAGAAACAGGACTGCATTTTAAGATTCCTTTTATACAGAAAGTACAGAAAGTAAATACAACGATCCAGGGATTTCCTATTGGATATAGTATGGGAGATAATTCGGTGGTTGAGAATGAGGGCATTATGATTACATCGGATTATAACTTTATTGATGTAGATTTCTTTGTTGAGTACAGAATTTTAGAACCGGTAAAATATCTTTATAATTCTGAGGAACCGGAAGATATTCTAAAAAATATTTCTCAGAGCTGTATTCGTACAGTAATCGCAAGTTATGATGTGGATGAAGTACTTACAACCGGAAAAGGTGAAATCCAGAGCAAGATCAAAGAAATGATACTGAAACAGATGGAGGAACAGGATCTGGGAATCCAACTTGTGAATATCACAATCCAGGATTCAGAACCGCCCACACAGGAAGTTATGAAAGCATTTAAAGCAGTAGAAACTGCCAAGCAGGGAAAAGAAACTGCTTTGAATAATGCTAATAAATACAGAAACGAAAAGCTTCCGGAGGCTGAGGCAGAAGCAGACCAGATCATTCAGGATGCTGAGGCGCAGAAACAGGTAAGGATTAATGAAGCGGAAGCTGAGGTTGCACGTTTTAATGCCATGTATGAGGAGTATGTAAAGAATCCGGAGATCACAAAGAAGCGTATGTTCTATGAGACAATGGAAGATGTGTTGCCGGGAATGAAGATTGTGATTGATAATGGAGATGGAGTGCAGAAGGTTCTGCCGTTAGATTCTTTTACAGGGAACAGTTCAGAGAATCCGACAGAGACACTGAACACAGATCCTGCTCAGGACACACAAAATTTAAATGATTCTGAGAACGAATAATGAAATGACAGAAAATATTTCATATAAAAGGTGTTTTAGTAAGTCAACTACCCATCACCTAAAGGCAGCGGGTTTCCGCCTATGACAAACGAAAGGATTTATTATGAAAGGTAAGAAAGTTGGAATATTAATTGGTGTGGCTGCAGCGGTTGTAGCTGTCGGAGCATCAGTAACAGTAACTCAGCAAAACGAATACAAACTGATTCGCCAGTTTGGTAAGGTTGACAGGGTGATCAGCTCATCGGGAATCAGTTTTAAGATTCCGTTTATAGAGAGTACACAGTCATTGCCAAAGGAAACATTGCTGTATGATCTGGCAGCATCTGATGTAATTACAAAAGATAAGAAAACGATGATCAGCGACAGCTATGTTCTCTGGAAAATCAGCGATCCGCTTAAATTTGCACAGACCTTAAACTCTTCTGTGGAAAGTGGTGAGAGCCGAATTAATACTGCTGTGTATAATGCCACCAAAAATGCGATCAGCAGTATGTCACAGGATCAGGTGATCACAAGCCGTGACGGAGAACTGTCTGATATGGTTATGGAGGCAATAGGAACAAACATGGATCAGTATGGAATCGAACTTCTCAAATTCGAAACCAAGCAGCTGGATTTGCCGGATGATAATAAGGAAGCTGTGTATGAACGAATGATTTCTGAACGAGATAATATTGCAGCGACTTACAAGGCAGAGGGAAACTCCGAAGCAAAGGTGATTCGAAATAAAACAGACAAAGAAGTAGCAATCCAGATTTCTGATGCAAAAAAACAGGCAGAGATCCTGGAGGCAGAGGGTGAGCAGGAATATATGAAAATCCTTGCTCAGGCTTATGGAGAAGAGGACAGGAGTGAGTTTTATTCTTTTGTGAGAAGTCTGGATGCGCTGAAGACATCTATGAAAGGTGAGGACAAAACAGTGATACTGTCCGCGGATTCACCGATCGCTCAGATTTTTGAAGGGAAATAAAAGAAAAAAAGTAGCAATAGTACACTCTCAAGTATTTCCAGATTTTTATATAAAATAAATGAGAAATTGATTTTATAAGCAGGTATGAGACTTGACGAACGATATGAATGTGGATATAATAGGTTCAGAAAAGAAAAAATGGAATTTTTAACCGGATTTGACCGGCTCGGATATCGCTAAGGAGGAACATTTTATCATGAAAATCGGAAATGATATTTATTATGTAGGTGTAAATGATCATCAGGTAGATCTGTTTGAGGGACAGTATAAGGTTCCAAACGGAATGTCTTACAACTCCTATGTGATCCTGGATGATAAAATCGCAGTTATGGACACAGTGGATGGATTTTTTACGGAAGAATGGCTGAACAATGTAGAACAGGTTCTTGACGGGAAAATGCCCGATTATCTTGTTATACAGCATATGGAACCGGATCATGCGGCTAATATTGAGAACTTCATGAAGGCATATCCGGACACAACAGTTGTTGCCAACACAAAGACTTTTACCATGATGGAGAATTTCTTCAGAAAACTGAATCTGGACGGAAAGAAACTCGTAGTAGGTAACGGCGAGAGCCTGACACTTGGAAAACATGTTCTGACATTTGTATTCGCACCGATGGTTCACTGGCCGGAAGTTATGGTCACATATGAGAGCACTGATAAAGTTCTGTTTTCTGCTGATGGATTCGGCAAATTCGGAGCGCTTGACGTAGAGGAAGACTGGGACAGCGAAGCACGTCGTTACTATATCGGAATCGTTGGAAAATACGGTGCACAGGTTCAAAAGCTCCTGAAAGCTGCCGCAACTCTGGATATCCAGACAATCTGTCCACTCCATGGACCAATCCTTACAGAGAACCTTGGACATTACCTTGAGAAATATGATATCTGGTCCTCCTACAAAGTGGAGAGCGAAGGTGTTATGATCGCTTATACATCTGTCTATGGAAATACGAAGAAGGCAGTAGAACTTCTGGCACAGAAACTGGAAGAAAAAGGATGCCCGAAAGTAACTGTATTTGACCTTGCAAGAGATGACATGGCAGAAGCAGTAGAAGATGCTTTCCGTTACGGCAAACTGGTACTTGCCACAATTACATATAACGGAGATATTTTCCCATTTATGCGTACCTACATTGAGAACCTTACAGAACGCAGCTACCAGAACCGCACCATTGGTCTCATTGAAAACGGAAGCTGGGCACCTGCAGCAGCAAGAATCATGCAGGGAATGTTCGAAAAGAGCAAAAATATCACATGGCTTGAAAATAATGTAAAGATCACTTCTTCCTTAAGCGAAGCAAACGAAGCAGAGATTGAGGCTATGGCAGAGGAACTCTGCAAATAATTGATAATTGTAAACAGCAGGATCGAAAGATTCTGCTGTTTTTCAGAATAAGATAAACACGGTTACTGAGAACGGAGTGCACAAGTAACTAAACCCGTAAGAGAAAGGCAGGAACAAAACATGACAGTATCAGAAGTTGTAAAGAAAATGGTAGAGTATTCCAAGGGCGATCTTCATGACATCAACCATTTCATGAAAGTATACGCATATGCAAAAACAATCGCAGAGGGCGAAAATCTGTCACCGGAGCAGCAGAAGCTGGTGGAGGTAACTGCGGTTGTTCATGATATTGCCTGCCCTCTCTGCAGAGTAAAATATGGAAATGCCAACGGCAAGCATCAGGAGGAAGAAAGTGCGGCACTGATAGAGGAATTTTTCGCAGATTCAGATCTGCCGAAAGAATTTGTAAATCGTGTTTCTTATATTGTAAGTCATCATCATACAATAACCGGAATCGATGGTATTGATTATCAGATCATGATAGAGGCAGATTATCTGGTAAATGCAGATGAGAGTAATTTCTCCGGAAACAATGTGAGAAATATGCTGGAAAAAGTATTCAAAACAGAGACAGGAAAATTCCTGCTTCAGTCTATGTATCAGAAAAGATTAAATGCTGAAGAATAAAAAGAAAACGTTAAGAAAGATTATGAGTGATAAAAAACCGGTGCAGAAATGTGCCGGTTTTTTATGGGGAAATTCAGGGCTTATAATTTGTTTGTATTACAATTATATGTGGATGAGAGGTTATAATAAATATAAAAAATCTGATACCTGAAAATTTATTTAAAAGATATGAAACTTTTCTCTATAATTCCCCATCTAATAAGTGTAAAACAAAACAACAAAGCTTCATTCGAATGAAACATATTTGTAAAAACATAAGAGCTACTGGATATGAAGTAAACAGTAACACATAAAACTCTAAACAAGGAGGATCAGCATTTGATATAGTTGGTAAAACGCTCCATCTCAGGAGATGCGGATGCATTTCTGGAATTGATGGAAAAGAATTCTCTGGCAATGTACAACGTGGCGAGGGGAATCCTGGATAATGATGAGGATGCCGCAGATGCCATGCAGGATACCATACTTACCTGCTTTGAAAAAATACATACACTGAAAAATCCGGAATATTTCAAAACCTGGATAATCCGGATTCTGATCAATGAATGCAATAAAATCCACAGACACTACAAAAATTTCAGCAGAGCCGAAGAACTTCCGGAAGTTCCCGGACAGGACATGTCCATTGAGGAATTTGAGTTCAAGGAAATGCTTGGAATGCTGGATGAATCCTACAGGATCATACTGGTTCTGTATTATGTAGAGGGATTTCGGATCGCAGACATTGCTTCTATATTAAATATGAATGAAAACACAGTAAAGACCAGACTGGTCAGAGCCCGGGTGCAGCTAAAGCAGGAATATACTTCAGCAGAAGATAATATTCAGAAGAAAAGACTGCAGCAGAAGAAAAACAGAGAATTCACAGGTATCACAGAAGAGCTTGCAAAAGATCAGAATGGAAATCTGAGAACAGGATCAGTAACAGCAGGAAGCATAACGGTAAGTGCAAGAAAGGGATGAAGTGATTATGGCGAAGAAATTGGATTTTGATAAAGAAAAGAATAACAGAAATGACAATGCGATAGAGGAAATCATGCAGGCAGAGTTTCCATTGCCAAAGCAGGCAGAAGATGCAAAAAACGAAGCATTTTCCAGAATCAGAGAAATGGCAGCAGCTTCTGGAAATGTGGAGAATACAGAGAATATGGTGCAAAGATTGCGGGAGAAATCAACAGAAAAATCAACAGGAAGTTCCGGAAAGAAATCATCCGGAACAGCAAAATCGCACAAGAAATTCAAAGCAGTATACAAAACAGCTTTGGGACTGACCGCAGCTGCAGCCGTATTTTCCGCAGTATGTATCACAAATCCTGCATTTGCAGAGAACATTCCTCTGGTCGGAAATGTATTTAAGCAGCTCGGCAATTCCCTGGGATTTTATGGTGATTATTCAAAATATGCAAAGCAGCTGACAGATTCCACAGAAGATGCACTGTCTGCAGATGCTGATGGAAGTCAGGAGGGCAGCAGTAATTCTCAAAATGTTCAGGTTGAGGATCAGAATACAACAGAAAATCACAATGCAGATAAAACGAAAGACGATCAATCCTACAGCAAAACGGTAGATGGAACAACTGTCACACTCTCAGAGGTATACTGTAATGAACTGGCAATGTATCTGTCTATGGCAATCCACACAGAAGATAAATTCCCGGATACCTTCATTACATCTGATGGAAAACCCAATATTAAGCTCAGTGAGGATTCTACAGTCAAATATGATTACATGGATGGAAAAAGTAATCTGTTTAATGCTTATCTGGATGGAAAAATGCTGGATGATAACACCTATGCATGTATTTTCCGTTATGATTTGGCTGAAGCCGCAAAAGATTATACGGAATATAATGAGAAATACAATGAAATGACACAGCAGGTAATGGATGAGATGGGAATAACTCAGGCGGACTTAGATGATCAGACGGATGAAGGTTATGCGCTGCTGGAAGAGTTTATCAATAAATTGTCTGAACGTGGTGGAGAATATCAGAAGTACATTAAAGATATTGATATTCCAGATACCTTTAACCTGCATCTGGATATTACGAAGGTAAGAGGACTGGAAGCAAACTATCAGTGGTCAGAAGAGGATGAGAAAAAATATGGAAGGGATGCTGGCTACTACAAATATGAAGGTGACTGGAGCTTCGATATCCCGGTTACGGTAGATGATTCCCAGACAGAAGTATTGGAACTCAATGATACAAACGATGCAGGTATTGGACTTAAATCGGTGATTCGTACTCCATATGAATTGACGGTAAATGAACTTTATAAGGAAGGTTCCAACAGTGATTGCTTTATGGTAGCTCTTGATGCCAATGGAAACACACTTCCGTACAATGAGTCTACTGGAAACTGTAATAACTTCGCAATTCAGGACAGAGATATTTCTACGGTAGACATTTATTTTCTGGATTATGTCCAGTATATGGATGAGCTGAAAGGCCAGCAGAATTTTGATAATCCTACGAAAGAGGATGGACAAAAATGGAAAAAACTTCTGGAGGAGAATGCGAAGTACCATAAGACATTGCATTTTGACAATGACAATGTAAAAAACTAGTTGATATAAAAGAAAGATGAATAAGATATGAGACAAAAAGAAGTGATGGGGCAATCAATAAGAACTTCAAAATCGGCAAGACCCGGAACAATTACTTATGTGCCGATAGACAAGTCTGAATTCAGATCTACTGTATCTTCAGACAAAAAGAAAAACAAAATTATGAAAATAGTTGTAATGCTTATAGTGATGATTTTGGTTATGAGCTGTTGTGTGTATGCAGGTATATCTTATTATTACTCATATCACTTCTTTTTGGGTACGACCATCAATGGAATTGACAGTTCAAATAAGACAGCTTATGAAGTTGAGCAGGAGATTGCAGGGAAAAAGGATAACTATGTTATTCAGGTAAGTGCAAGGATGCAGGAACCTCAGACTATTACAGGTAAAGACATTGATTATCAATATGTATCCAGCGGGGAAATCCTTCAGCTGCTGAAGACTCAGAAACCATGGGAATGGATCAGAGGTTTTTTTGAAACGAAAAATTATATGGTTCAAGAAGAGACTGTTTTCAGTCGGGAAAAGCTGGAGGAACAGGTAAGTTCACTAAATTGTGTCAAAAAAGAGAATCAGATAGCACCGGAAAATGCGTATGTAAGTTTTGCTAATTCAGAATTTACTATTGTGCCAGAGACAGAAGGCAGTGAATTAAATGCCAGGGAAGCTTATCAGATGATAAGCGGAGCAATTGATAATGAGGCGGCAGATGTAGATCTGGGAAGTAATCCAAAGGCTTATAAGAAAGCAGATGTGACGAAAGAAAGTTCAGAACTTCAGAATATGGTAAATACATATAATAACCTGACAAAAGCAAATATCACATATACATTTGGAGATGAAATGGTAACACTTGACGGGAATACCATCAAAAACTGGCTGCAGTTTGACGAGAAAGGGCAGCTGCTTCCGGATGATGGAGCCTTCCGGCAGCATGTAGTGGATTATGTGGCACAGCTTGCAGCAGATCATGATACAGTTGGCACTGAAAGACAATTCCAGACCACAAGCGGAAGGACTGTGTATGTATATGGCTCAGCCTATGGATGGAAGATTGATCAGGACAAGGAAGCAGCACAGCTCATGCAGGAAATTCAATCAGGAACCCAGACAACCAGGGAACCGGTATATTCTATGAGAGCAAATGCACATGGGATCAATGATCTCGGAGATACATATATAGAGGTAGATCTTACAGAGCAGTATATGTGGTATTATCAGAATGGAAATATTATTTTTCAATCAGAAATCGTATCCGGACTGCCAGGTGATCCGGATAGAAAAACACCCCCTGGAATATTCACACTGGATTCAAAGAGCAGTCCGTCTGTGCTGCGAGGTGAAATGACAGCAAATGGAACATATTCTTATGAACAGCCGGTAACGTACTGGATGCCATTCAATGGAGGAATTGGATTTCATGATGCAGACTGGCAGCCGTACTTTGGTGGTGACAGATATCTTACAGGTGGTTCTCATGGATGCATCAATCTTCCCCCGGAAAATGCCGGACAGCTTTACAGCCTTATTCAGTATGATGTCCCGATAATTTGTTTTTACTAATTCTATATTTAAGATGTACAGGACAGGAGCTAAGTTGTAATGCTGTTGGCTCCTGTTCTTCATTGTCAATAGTATCAGCCTGGCACATGATCACCATTTCGGTAATCCAGAACAAAGCAGACTTGATATGGAAGTGGCAGAGCGATTGGTAAAAGCTAGAAATCTCTTCCTTTCGTACCATGTAACAGCTTCTC
>OGEI01001140.1_pt1 | contig 11482 bp, 13 predicted proteins | sample 1570631 | NCBI WGS metagenome assembly OGEI01 (sample SAMEA2582139, study PRJEB24529) | metagenome | biome: Human gut stool | place: China | collected 2011
CCCAGCTCATTGTATAAAACATTATAAAATAAAGGATTATGTGTTGTGATAACAAATCTAATATTGGAGCTCTCCTTGACTAATGCCGCTAAATCAACCGCCAACTGAATAAGATGATTTTCATCCAATGAACTTACTGGATCATCAATAAAGATATATTTAAGTTCATCAAATTCATTAGTAGAGCGTTCTGTTGGTTCAGAAATATTTAATTCAGCAACAACCTGTTCAATTAACGTATGAAAAATACTCCAAATAAAATTACTTTCTTCACCCTTTGATAGTTTTATGTTCTCTTCAAACGTATCATTACCACGCGCAAAACTAAATGTAATTTGATTATTTTCAATATCGAATTTAGGCATAAGTTTTTCATCACAATAATGATGAAATTTTCCAATTATTTATAAGTTCGCGAATCTTTTTGCATAAAATCGAAATTTATTTTGCATAATAGTTTAATTATTTATGCAAAATAAACCTCAAATTTAAACCAAACAAAAACGCCCTTTAAATCATCATTAAAGGGCGTTTAAATTTTACAGTTTAGAACTTGTAAACCATATTATCCTCATACTTACCTGAATAGCTTGCTGAGGCATTGACTACAATTCGTTGCGCATTATCAAAGGCTTGCCAATTATCAATCTTATCTTCCTGCATATACTCAATAAACCGCACAAATTCCGACTTCGTTGAACTGAAGAAGATATAAGGTGGTCGCATAATATTGACCAGTCGCAAAAAGTCGATTAAATCAAAGTAAGTCGCCTGCTTGTAACTTTCTTGTCTAGTGCATAGATAAGGCGGGTCTAACACAAATAACGCTTTCGGATCATCGCTAAACTTAGGCAAAAGCGTGTGGAATGATTCTTTCACAATCTCTACGCCGTCCAAATAGCCGTCTGCAGATGGGTAGTCTGACTGGCGTAAACAATGCCAAAAGTCCTTGGCACATAACTCCTCAAATGTACCGACCTGTTGCCCGGAAAACAACAGCCAACTGGTTAGCGTGGCAAGGTCAACATAGCCGTCAAACGCTTTGATGGTGTCAATAATCTGCGCCTTGAGCGCTTTGTCGGTGATACGTTTTTGACGTGGGACATCAACTAATAACGCCGCAATTTGCGCACGTAAGCGGTTAATGTCGTCGATATGCTTAATGCGCTCGGCGTAACCGTCGAAGTCGTTGTAAATCACGCGGGCGCGCGGTTTGAGTTGTTTTGCAGTATGACTAAGCAAGCCCGAACCACCGAACGTATCAACAATCGTCCAGCCCTCACCATCGCCCGGAATCTGCTCGTTTAAAATCGCTTTAAAGTGATTTAAAAAGTTGCGCTTTTGACCGACAAACGGTAATGGGGCTTACTTAAAGTTTCTTTTGGCTTGATTTGCCATAGTGTTTTCCTTCTTATCTATGGCGTTCCGGTGTTCTTGACACTCCGACACTCAAATCAAGTTAATTAATATGGTTAATGGTTTTACAGCGACTACATTTGATTTCTAAATGTTTCACTGTGCCGACTTTTGCCAATAATTTGTTGCAACATTGGCAACGGATCTCTTTTAAATTCTGCATATACTTTCCCATTTTTAGCGGTTTTGTTAAAATACCGCCTGCCTCGCGAGGTAGGCGGCATATAGCTATATGCAGGCTTATTCTGCTTAGCTGGCATTATCCGTGTTCCCGCACAGATAGTGTCGCCGTCTTTATTCCTGAACTACATCTAAATCACTTGTACAATCTGCATAAAACGTACCATCCGCATTATGCCAGTGGCTAGGTGGCAACTCATCACCGTTATGCTCAACGATTAATAATTTGCCAAATTGGCTTGTATATACAACCTCGCCTTGATTGCCGTTGCGTAAGGTTACTTTGTTATTTTGGCTTTCGTAAATTTTTTGCTTTAACAGATAACTCTCTAGTTCCCACAATTTATCGAGCGCGTTGGCAAAGGCACAATTGTTACCGATAAGCGGATCATAGTTTTGATTATCAATACAGGCGCTAGTGCCAGCCAATTTGTAGCCATTTTTTAACGTAATTGTGCAGATAGTCAGTAAACCTTGATGTACATACTCAACGACATCCAGTAATTCTGTTAAATATTCAATGGTAAGTTTATTCATTGTTTATCCTTTTTTAAAAATCGCTGCCAGTTGATTTGGGCTGAATCGCCAACCTTGAGTTTTACCGGTGATTGCATTGAAACACCACTCGCTACAAAAATATTTCGAACGTTTTTGTTTGATGCCTAATACAATACCAATTGCGCCCCACCAATCGTATTTACTCCCTTTTGTAGAGTTAAAATAAAACTCAACCTCGGCCTCGCTAACACCATCAAGCAACACTAAATCCCATTTATCTCTTTCGGTGAGATCAATCTCTTTACAGCGCACCCCGCCATCACGAATAGATGACGAATAACAGTCATAATGGAGCTCATGCTCATAGTGATGACCTGATGTGTACTCAATACGCTCAACTGCAATCTCGCAGTGAGAGTAAGGACCTTTTGTTAGCTTGCGGGTAAGCCAGTCTGAAAAACGTGCCAAAAGTGTGGCTGGTTTAAGACCTGTTTTTTTGCCTTTATAAAGTGCCAAATAAACATTAGCCATTATTATAAGCCTCCATTAAATAATCCATTTGTTTGATGATGTCATCATAGATTGACTGCATTTGCTCAAGCGTGAGATTAGGTGCTTTGAGCTCATACTTACGCATGCGCTGGTTAGCCAACTCAACTTGTAGCTTTTCGAGTCCTGATGCTTGCACTAAAATCAAATCGGTTGCGGCTTGGTTATTTAATCCGGCGCGCTTGGCGAAGTCTGTAATATATCGACTGCATTCGCCTTGATAATTTGAAGACTTAAATGATTCGGCTGCTGATTGACGTTCACGATACTCTGACTCAAAACGCGTCCACATGCTGTAAATTGAGGCAGCGTGAACATCAATGTTATTGATTAGTCGCGATTGCGTATCCTTGGTAAACTCGGCTTGCTTTGTCTTTGATAAAACAAACTGCTTTGTCACATTATCAAAGTCGTAAAACTCGCTTGGGGCTTTACCTGAACAGTGTATTTCCCCATTTTCCACCCATACTTCACCGCCATTGGTGATACTTGCGGAGATTTCATTAATTTCATCCTGATTAACTTCAAACCATTCTTGATTTTGCCCCTCTGTAATAAGGTAGTCTGGGGCAAAGGTTTTTGTTTTTATGTTGAATAACATCATACTTACCATCCGAAGTGTCCTATAACAATGATATTTAGCCCAGTTCGATACCCATTATCTATAAAGAGTTTATTATTTCCTTCCATCCTTATTCCAACGGAGCGCCGGCCAGCTCCAACATCCGTGGCAACGACTTTTGTGAAACCGTTATATTGTTCAGGTAGATTGATTGTTTGAGTTCCTTCAATCGTTACTCCCATGCTGGTAATGCGGATCACGCTATTATCGCTAGTCGGAATATCAATAACTTGTGCGCCTTCATAGTGATTGGGATACCATCTATAGCCAAAGCGGCTTTTCCTATATGTGTTATTTAACTGTGCCCAAATGTTATTGTTGTCTGATTGTTTTGCGTAAAACTCATGCAACCAACCATAAGTCTTAGTCCACACATCACCGATTGGCGAAAATGTGGCTATGTGTTGCCGTCGATCAGTATCGTAGTTATTGCCTGGCGGGGTAGCATGTAATCTTAATTCATCCGCCCAACCGCCAATGTCGACTGCCTCAATGGATACTTGAGCATAGCGGCCGTTCGAATTGGTGAAATCAATCCCCGAACTGCCGTGTGCGGTGCTAGTAACATTTAACCACGCATGCTCTCTTTTAACATTTAGCCATTGGATCTCATCTCCAGATTTAGATACTTTCCTGTTAACGTCGTCTTCTAGGGCTAATCGTCCTGATGTCAAAGGCATATAATTGGACACATCCGGTTTGTTTGGCATGTGCCTCCAAAATTTAAAATTTTGTCCTTCTTTTTCAATACGGAGCGTTTCGTTTGAGTTAAAAATTTCAAATGCACCGTAATTTTCTTTAGCCGAAAACCCTTTAGCCCTTAAATTGCCGGACATTTCATCGCCAAATTTAGATACGCGATTGTTAGCATTATCAAACGCATCCTTAACTGCCTTCGGAGTAGCTGCCTCTGTTTCACTTTCGCTATCAATAGCAGAATTTAGTTTGACTTCGCCTTTATCCGTAGTAGTCGCGTTTTTACGGTTGTCACCAATAATCTTGACAATTGAGTCATAAAGCTGTGTTTGCTGATTTTCTACAGGTTTAAACCCTGCCTTTTTTAATACATAATGAGCCTCAGTCTGAATATCTCGTAGGCTTTCTTGAACATCATTCAACCACACATCTTTAACTTGTGTGCCTTGTTCGCCAATTGCTGGATTCCCGTTGTGGAATAAGCCGTCTAGGGTATCGACTTTAGGCATTAACGTTTTCATAAATTAAGATCCTTGATAAGCAAAATAACAATAGGTATGTGCTGGTTTTAAATCTTTAAAAAATTCTTCAATGATTCTGTCACCAAATTCAACTAAATGATTGCCCGCAAAAGAGCTCCCCGCGCGGAAATACACAATATTGTCATCACCATTGAGTACGGATACCCGCCACATAAAAATAAGATTTTCTCTGGCTTCGTTGCGAAATTGAGCTAAATCACCGGGGTTAGGCAAGTCATTAGCAAGAGGTGAGAACTCTTTAATTTCAATCTTGTACCCAATGCTTTCTGCAATTTGAGTAAAATAAGGAATAGATAGCCCACCAATAGCATTCAACTGGACAATGACTCTCTTCACTCTTTCTTGATAGCTTTTGCCAAAATCAGTTTTAATCCCACATAAACGCTCCCAATCTGCCAACATGGAATTTGAGGTGATAGGCTCAACTACGTTTAACATATCATTGGCTTTTTGTTGTAAGCGATTAAAGGCATTACCATCCACTTCACATTGTGCTAAGAAATGCTCACCATTAATGTTGTAGGAAATAGGTGGGTAAAGTTTAGATAGCACTTGTTTATGGTTAATTTGCATTAGGCCATCTCCGTCACAGTAATCGTACCAAGGCGAAACCATTCTATTTTAGTGAGTACATCTGCTTTTAAATTAGTGATGGGTGCCGTAAACTTACGGTCAACCACACCTACCAAGTTATTCACCACAGCTTCACATTGGGACACAATGAGAGTATCACCTGGGATCAATGTATTAAAATAATCCGCAAGTGCGGTTGAAATAGCTGCCTTAATTTCTGGCAAAGTCACGCCACTGATCTTCACCTGAATATTAAAATTCACTTTTGTTACATCAGGTTTAACCACTTTGCTTTCACGTGCTGTCACAGGGCGTACATCATCAATATAAGTTTGACAGCGCTGCACTGTTTCATCGTTCGGGACATCATTGTTAGACGTAATGGCAATATCTACCGTACCCAATCCTCGTCTCAGTGGATAAACATAAGCTGCATCCACACCATCTACTGATAATGCCCAGGTGCGATAGTCATAGCGATTCCCCCCAGCAGGTGGACGTCTAATAATCTCAAGCAATCTCTCAAGTAACGATGCATCACTTTCCGCATCTGTCGCACCAATAATATTGTTTAATACAACATCACTTTGCACGCCAACAGGAGCCGCCATAAAACTACCTTTTGTTGTAGTAGTAATGTTATAACTTGCCCCCGTGGCTAATGCGCGTACCGGCACGGTAGTCTCACCATTACTTGAGATAACTGCATTCGCGGTTGTCTCATAAAATCGGTTATCGTCGGTTTTAATTTGTAAACCCGCTTTGATCTCTGCACCGACTTGACCTGTGACAGTTGCACCAGTACCACTTGCAGACGTTGCATTGCGACGACGAATACCACGCAAAGCGGCATGTTTTTCTAAAAAATCTGTGTCAGCGGTATCGGGGAAAAATTGCTTGATTATCCATTTTTGATGGGCATAAACACCTTCAGCAACGGCAGCTAAACTGCTCGCACGGGCATAATAATCGCTATCCACACTCACATCAGCTAGCGGTTCTAACGATTGCACATCACGCAAGATAGTTTGGCGAATATCATCTAAACTTGGCACAATAAACATGGTTTAAACCCTTTTTAAATAAATTTTACCGGGTGTTTAAATTGATAGGTTTCACCTCGGTTATCTCGAATGGATATATCTAAAATTAATAATCCGTTGTGGGGTTGTGTATAAGTCACAATGATTTTGTCTGCACGCCCATCATCAATCAACGGTTGTAAGGCTTCTTCTGCATATTGTTGAGCAAGTGGCCCAACATGTCGCAAATCTTTTTCTTTCGGGATAGTATGGAGCAAAGAGCCTACACGCCCATCTGCCCACCAGGTGCCTAAGGGTGTGGTTAGTCTGATATACACAGCATTTTGCAGTGTATTGATTTGCTTACTTGTGTAGTCGCCGGTAAGCGGGCTGATCTCTCTGTCCATAGTGACAGGATAAGGGATTTAGAGAAAAGAAAAGAGGTGACTGACTTCAGCACCTCCTTTTAGCATTTTTATTTAGGTTGACCTGTTTCACCACCGCTATCACCAGGATGCTTGTGATTACGCAATGATATAGCACCGGCTTTCACATCTCCGTCTGTAGTAAAACCTCCGTCTTGTTGTTTCACGTTGCCGGTAAAACTCGCCCCACTGCCGCCTTTCACCGCCATACCGCCATTTCCGTTAATTTGACCTTGAGCAGTAAAGACCTGATCTGTTTCAACCAGTGGACTTGATATATCCACTTTTGTTGCCGCTTTAATCTTTAACACATCACAATCAATCTCAATTAACCGCCCCTTTTTTAACACAATACTAGAGCCACTTTCATCATAAACAGCGACTTCGCCACCTTGCAGATTTTTAACGCGGAAAGAACCGTTCTCAGTCGCAATCACAATGCCATGGCTAGTTTGCCCGCCAATAGGGATAATCACTGCTTGAGTATCTGCAGGCGGCACCGAAGTAAACCCAAATTGCTGCATCATTTCTACATCCTGAAGTGTTTCATCTGATAATCCAGATGCTTGCACTTTCTGAATGTTATCTGCACTTTTCACTAAATGCAGCACACCGCGAAAGGCTTGACGGATTTCGCACACCGCACCTTGCGCCTTTTGTTGAATAGCTTGGCTTAATCGTCTCATTTCGTCCAACCACCTTGTCCATTTGATGCCCAAAGTTCACCATTATTCTTTTTCTTCTTACCTTTTTTACCTTTACGTTTACGTGCTTTTTCTGCTTTTGCACTATAAGCGTCAGGTGTCCAGATGCCGTCTTGCTTAAATCGTAGCTCGGTTTGCGTACCACTTTGACGACTTAACATGAAACGACGCCCCATTAAGAAGAAGATTGCATCAATATCATATTCTTCACATATCACATGCACCCGCTGACCTGGTTGCCACAATGTGCCATCTTGCATTTTATGGTCAGGCACAATAATCGTTAATGTAAACCCTTCAAGTATGCTGTCGGCGATGTATTTCTTTGCCCATTTTTGCAACGCTTCAAGGTTATCAACATCAGATACCACTACGGTTTTAGGTTTATAGGTAGTCATCTCTGAATCTTTATAAACCCATTTTAAATCGTTTTTGTTATCTTGCCCCTGCTTGCCGTGACTTTGAGCTAAAAAGGTTATCTCACTAAACCGATTTGATACATCAAAGCTTAAATCAGCCTGCTCAAAGTTATTTTGACTACCGTCTTTCATACAGCATAGCGTTGCAACAGGTGGCGTGCTGTAATCCGCACCGCCTACAATCAGCACGCCATTTGGCTCAAACCACAAGTGCAAGCCAGCAGAATTAGCACAGCGCATGACAGCATTCCACGCAGTTTCGCCAACATCAATATCAACCTTATCTAACAATGGATTGTTTTCGGCTTTAAGTTGAACCTGTTTAATCCCTAACGGTTCTACAATCTTTTTTACTGCATCTAACACCTTTAACCCCTTCACGTTCGTAATGGGTGCAGAGCAGTCAACAAGCACACTAGCTTTATCTCTACCATTTAGTCGATATGTTCTACTTGTTTTATTAATACCATGCTGCACGGTATCCACAATACCGGTCATGACTAACGTATCATTAATACGTACTTTCACTTCTGCCCCAGAGTAGTCCGGCAATACAGTACTGTCTGACGGCACACCAATATCAAAAGCAAAAGCATCTGCAGGGATTAAAAAATCACTGTCTATGTCATAACTTTTCCAATTATTATGGGACTTACCGTCAATCTCAACGACAACGTCATTTTCGTAAGGATAATTATCTGACATAGCTATTTAACACCTCGCCTTGTTCAATATAATTTGGATAACGTATCTGTGGATTTAAACGCAATAACTCATCCGCACGTTTATAATCACCATAAAAAGCATGAGCGATTTGTTGTACTGTCCCGCTCATGGGGGCTACTCGAATAGTTAAAGGTGGTTTGCGGTTAATCGCATTAATCGCAAGTTGAGTGAACTGATGAGCGTGTTGTTTAAGTTGTTCCATGGTGTGGTGTGCGGTGGTGTAAAGTCCAGTATTAGGCTTACCTGCACTTTTTACGGGCTGTTGTTCTTCTGCAATCTGTTGGCGTAGCAATGCCAAATTCTCTAAAATTTCCGACCGCACTTTTGTGGTAATGTAGTCCACATCTTGCGGCAACAAAGCGTCATCTTCAATTAATTCTGTCGCAGATTTAAGCAACACACCCGCACTAACTAACCGCATAAACAATGACACCGCATGCATATCGGCATTTGATAATGCTGATGGTAACGATTTCATAACAGCCTGTTGGCTGGCTGATTTAATATTTTTACCTGTTACCAAATCAGAGGGGATCTGTTTAATTTGTTTTAAGGTACGCAACATTTCATCAAACTTAGCACGAGTGATTAAATCTCGTCGATTGATAATCTGTGAGAGTCCCGTTTCCAACATAACCGCTAAATGACGAGCCGAATTTAAGCTTTTCACTTTAAAATCTGTAGAGGACACAGTATTAGAGATAGGATATTTATTCTTATCTAAATCAAACAAACTTCTAACTTGCTCAAAACAACCAAATAATGCACCGAAACTGCCCAATAAACGCGACTTAATATTGGCAGCAAATGACACAACCTCCATAAACTCACCATACAATGCCAACACATCATCAACAAAATCTTCAAGTTGCGTAAGTAGTGCATCAAGACGAGCAAGAAATGCACTTTCAAACACAAAAATCGGCTCTGCAGGAGTGCTTTCGGTAAAGGTTAAATCAATGGCCACATAGTCAATCATGTCCGCTTCATGATGAAACAATGCCGACGTACAAATCATATTTTGCAATCGTCCGCGAATAGGGTGGACTAATACATCAGCCCCTTGTTTTCCCAGCACACTTAAGAATTTTTTGAAATCAGTATAGTAACCTTCACCATAAAACACGGCTTGCAAACGTACGGTCAACGGATTTAATCCTAAATCTTCTACATCCGCACCGTTCACAAAAGGATAGGCGTGTTCGATTGTGGCACGAGTGATCTCATCATCAACCGACATCACTTCAAATCGCACACCACGATAGCTAGCACGTTGTAATGGCGCCGTCCAACCTTTCATCTATTACCCCCGTTTTAAATCTTGATATTGATACTGAGACGTTTGTTCAGCCACAATCCGCCCATCTAAATCTACTTTAATTTCATTTTGAATGGTGAAATTCTGACTTTCCACCGCTGTTTTTAAGCCATCGCTTATGGTTTTACCAAACTGCTGAAAGTCTGCTTGATAATTCGCTAAACCAGATAAATTACCGAGTGTTTGACTCAGTGTAGAGTTGGTATCGTTGGCGGCAATGGATAATCCGGAATAGCCTTGTCCACGATTATTCATGTTGGCAATTTTGGCAGCACTTTGTGATGTTCTTGCATCATATTCGGCTTGTGTAAGCGTGCCACGTGCTAAACGTTCCTTCGCAACCTCATCTTTACGTGCGATTTCAGCTACTTCACCCGCACGACCCGCCATTCCCCATACAGAATTTTTGTTATAACCAAACCCTTGTGGTGCATAATGACTTGTTGTTGATTTATTGCCACCGTAAGCCCTTTCATAAAATTGATTTTCAAGTCGTTTTTCTTGTGGTGTTTTAGCATCGGCTTTTTCTTCGGCAATAGCCTCAGCAGTAGTGCGGTGGTCAGCTGCAAGCATTAAACCAGTAAATGCTAAACCACTCAGTGATAACAAGCCTTTTCCGCCTTTCATCCCTTTATTGATTTTACCTTTTCGACCTAAACCACTTGCCGCATCTGCGATATCGCCTCCTAATCCGAAGCTGGCACGCTTACCACCTAACAACGCCAATGCACCGCTTGCCGCAACAGCCGCTGCGCTTAAAGCCGTAATAACAGTGCCTGCTCGTACAACGGTATTTGTGAGGTCTGGATATGCTTTTGCATATTCCGTTAATTTGACTGCCGCATCACCAAGGGCATCATTAAACCCCTTAACCCCCTCCATTTGGGCAAATTCAAAACTATTTTTAGCGTTTTCAAATTTGGCACTATTGGTGTCTTGTATCACGGCATGTGATTTATCGACAGCGCCTTCTGCGCTACCGACTTCTGCTTTCACTTCTTTCCCTAGTTGCACATTATTTCGGATACCTAGTAACGCCATCAAGGCTTGGCGATCTGATATCACTTGTCCAATCGCTGTACCTTCAACCAAATCAGCCATCTGATTTAAAAGAGTTTGCTGTTCTTCTTTTTTCGCGGTTTTGAGTTTTTCCTTTAACGATTTATAACGGTCATCTTCGCCAACTACCATATCCATAATAGAGCTAAAGGCCTCAATGGAGTTTTTTCCTTGTTTTTTCTCATTTTCCATGGATTTAATAAAATCAATACCATGGGTTTTACCATCTTTGCCTTTAATTTCTAACTTTCCAAAACGATCAGCCGTTTCTTTTGAGGTAATTTTTGCCAGTAAGTTGACTAGGTTATTACCCGCTTCATCGCTAGTCCCTGCTGTAACACGTGCTTGTTGGTTTGCAACTAATAATGCTTCAAAACCATTCATACCAGATAACCCTGCAGATTTAGCAGCGGCCATTTGTTGTGGCAACCAACGAGCCATATCTGACAATTCAAAATTACCGGCTTGTCCTGCCGCCACGGCTTTATCTAATACCGCGCCAATTTGATCTTCGCTAATACCAAATTGTTGCATAGCAGATATGGCGATTGCGGATAAATCTTCCGTACTCGCACCAGTGGCAACAGCACCTTTCTGCAAAGTTGGCAATAATTTCATTGCCGTTTCGGCTTTCACCGTACCAGACGCCAATAATTTATCCTGTGCCGCTAACGCATCCAAATCCATCTGTTATCAATTACCGGCTTTACTGATGGAAGGTACGGCCATTGTC
>OGEI01001154.1_pt1 | contig 11338 bp, 9 predicted proteins | sample 1570631 | NCBI WGS metagenome assembly OGEI01 (sample SAMEA2582139, study PRJEB24529) | metagenome | biome: Human gut stool | place: China | collected 2011
GACGAGAACAACGTCGTTACCGATGCCGTAAAAGACTACCTCGGATCGGAGGTTCAGGGCGGAACGCTTGTAAAAGATAATGTATATAATGAAAATACGTATTACTATTTCGATGTCACCGACTTTATGCAGCAGGAACTGGGTACAATCGGAATAAACAAGCATAACCTGCAACTGGTGCTGAACGAAGACAGCTACACCCAAACATTCAAGAACCTGACCTTTGGCGACCGTCAAAGCAAATCGCCCATCGTATTACAGCTAATCTACAAAATATATGAAAGCTATTAAGTATATATTCTCTTCCCTCCTGCTGACTGCAACGGCAGCAAACGCGCAAAATATTATGACTTCCTCGCCTTATTCCATGTTCGGTATCGGTGAGATCGTAACCGGATTGTACGGCTCCAATTCGGCGATGGGTGGGGTTTCCACCGGGATGCGTCATTCCTCGTTGATAAACACAGAGAACCCGGCCGGACTTTCGGGGCTCGACTCGTGCAGGCTCTTTGCCGAAACGTCCGCCTTCGCCAAAAGCGAATCGTATAAGTCGAAAAGCGGAAGCAGCGATGCTTTCTCCGGCAACGTATCGGCTTTTGCGTTAGCCGGACGGATCATGCCCCGCTGGTATATGGCTGCCGGGCTGACTCCTTACTCGTCGGTCGGTTACTATTTCCAGAGTACGCAGCCGTTGGAAGGTTCGCCCAACTCTTACTATACCAGTACCTTCGAAGGATACGGCGGTCTTTCCAAGGTGTATCTGACCAATGCCTTCATGCTTTCCAAACATTTGACCGTCGGGGTGAACCTGAATTATATTTTCGGGAATATAAAGGCGTCGGAGAATCAGGGTAGCATGACTGTCGAAAACAAAATGTATACGAATGCCTTTTATGCTGATTTCGGGATCCAGTATCACCGGAATATTGCCAAGGATAAATCGATTACGCTCGGGGCGGTTTACGGATACAAGCAACATCTGAAGATGGATAATTCGACCATCATAACGAACGGGAACGTGGAAACGGAAGAAAGCGACAAGAGTTCCTCCCAATATATCCCGCAGTACATGGGGATCGGCGGATCGTTGGTCTACCGGAAATGGACGTATGCGCTCGACTATAAGTTTCAGCAATACAGCTCCATGATATCCAACGACAGCCGGGTGAAGTTCAAGGATGCACACGAAGTACGTGCCGGAGTCTGTTACTTCCCGAACGGGTATTCTTCAAGCAGCTATTGGAAACGGATGTCTTACAAAGCCGGACTGGACGTCTCCACCCCTTATATGAACATCAGCGGGCAATCCGGCCTTTCATGGCGGGCCAGTTTAGGTTTCGGCCTGCCTGTCTCCAACGGACAGATCAACGCCGCCCTCTTCTACGACCGCACCAAACTAAAAAACAATACCTACCAAAAAGACGTCATAGGGATAACGGTGACTTATACGTTGAGCGAGTTGTTTTATAAGATAAAGTTGTAAGGGTTTTCAATAAGAAAAGGGGCAGATCAATTAAACCTGCCCCTGCAATATATCAAGAATATAAATTATTTATTTGGAAGACGTTCCACTCTCCAAGATACTGACAATAGAAAATAGGGTAAAACAAATACCACCTAATCCAGCCAAAACCCTGGCCGGTACGAAATAATATCCATGAACCGAGCCCATTTCAAACAGGAAAGCGGAAAGGAACAGGCAAGTCAGTGCCGTAAAGATCGGAATTAACGGTATACGGTTGGATAGCTTGAACTCGTGCCGCCATATCTTCGACAACAGGATCACTTTACTGGATATGCTGAAACAAACTAATCCAAGTCCGATCATGATATAGCCGGTAGCACCGCTTGCCGCATTGGCTGTCGCCAGGATCAGGATTATTCCCCAGATAACACACAGGCTACCCATGATCAATACCATGATCGGCCATATTTCACGTTTGCTCGGTGAAAAGAGTTTCCGTATCTGGCGGGCAATAGTGGCGACCAATGCTATCAGGCTGGTACAGATACAAGCCAATCCGATCATCACATGTCCGGCCACGAAATATTTGGAACCATGCCCGCTGTTGGCCAGCAACCAGAAAGCCCATATCCAAGCAGCTAGTGCAATCAGCCCGGCAATAGCGATCAAGGTCAATCCCTGTGCACGGGTAAACGCTTCGGGCGGGACATCGTGATCCGTCTTTTTGGAATTGACGGTGATCATCGTAAAGCGGGTGGAAGAGGTAGCCGTAGTAGCCACACAAGCTGTGATCAGCCCTACTCCGCAGATAACATGACCGGCTACGAACGATGAAGTATCGGGCGATTCCATTATATGGATCCCGATGATCACCGTCAGCAGTGCAGACAGATAACCGAGTGCCGGAAGTGCGTACCGGCTCACCATCCCGAAGGTGTTTATGATCTGCCGGATAATCGTTGCCGCTGTGGAAAAGAGAGCGATACAGATCATCCCCAGAGAGAATACTACCGGCCCTGCCACAAACTTACCCGGATCTGTTCCATATTCATAAACGAACAAACCATAACCGAAACAAAACAAAGCCATCAACAAGGGGATTGCCCTAAATAAAACACTAATGCCGTAATTCATAGTCTATTTGTTTTTAATTTTCCTCCAAACAGACGGAATCACGGCATTGTTTCTCCAATTACATTTTTATAGAATCTTTTTAGTTATCAGGAACAGGATCTACCTATTCCTGCAACGCCAGCCGCCCCATAAGGGCAGGCAGGTAAGAATCGCTGATGGGGATCAACTCCTCACCGATGCGTATCCTTTTCCGCTCGATGTAGCTGATATGGGAAAGAGCTACGATATAGGAGCGGTGTACACGACAGAACAATCCGTCGGTAAGATTTTCTTCAAATCGCTTCAGGCTGACCTGCGAAAGCAAGGGTTTGCCCGTTGTACGATGAATCTTGACGTAATCGCCATAGCCTTCCAGAAAAAGGATCTCCTCTCTGCGAAGGCGAATGATCTTACTTCCTTCCCGAACAAATATAGGTTGCTCGGTTTGTTCCTTGTCAGCGAGTGCTTTATCCAGCTTCTCAAAATAACCCATCAGGGTGTTCAACGTAGAAGCATCTCCATCGAAAGTAATACATTTCAACATAGTTGATTCTCTTTTTAGTTTACACTACAAATAAATAAGAATATTCGGTGAACAAAGGTTAACCACCGATAAATGGTACAACTTGATCGGTGAATCGCCCGAAGTGGCAGGGTGAAAAAACTTGCTTTTGTGATGCAGTATTCCACCGGAAAACTATTCCATCAATATCCACTTTTTAAATACAGGCGTCTTTGTCTTGCTGATAATGATACGTTCGGGAACGGGTAAGGTCAGGTTGACCGACAGGCGACTGCCGAACCAGAGGTCGATATCCTTGATGGATTTACGGGCGATGATAAACTGGCGGTTGGCACGGAAGAAGTCTTTCAGGTCGAGCTGGTCGCTCAGGGTATCCAGCGTACGGTCTACCGGGTGTTGCTTTCCGTCGGAAGTATAGGCGGTCACCTTTTCGTTCATCGTATAGAAATAAAGGATCTCCTCAACCTGTAAGGGATAGAATTTGTCGGTGAGCATGATCAGCAGGCTCTTTATCACATGCCGTTTCTGGATCGTGTCATTCGTTTGCCGGATATGTGCCAGACGTTCTTCCGGGCTGAACACGCGCAACTTACTTAAGGCACGTTCCAGGGAAGCCAGCGTAACCGGCTTCAACAGATAATCGATACTGCTTACCTGAAAGGCCTGCAGGGCATACTCGTCGTAAGCAGTTGTAAAAACAACGGGAGCTTCGATCTCTACCTGCTCAAAGATCTTAAAAGCCGAGCCATCTGCCAGGTGGATATCCATAAAGATAATGTCGGGATGAGGTTCTTCCCGAAAATATGCCACGCTCTCCTCAATACTCTCCAACTCCGCTATTACTTCGATCGCAATAATGGAGTTCTGCGCCAGGATAGCCTTCAGGCTACCTACAGCAGCAGTTTCATCTTCAATAATGACAGCTTTCATACAATCTTTTCGTTTCGATAATTCATAATTCATGCTTTGACCGGCGTATCCAGCAAAGGGAGAGAGACTTTGAAGTATTCTTTCCGGTTGGAGATCGTAATATCTTTCCCGGTCAGCAGCCGGTAACGTCCCCAGAGATTTTTAAGTCCGATGCCGCTGCTATGTCCCTCCTCCACCTTCGGTTGTACTTTATTGGACACCACCAAAGCATGCTCTTCTGTAGTATAAATGTCGATTTGCAACGGATACTGCTTACTGATCACGTTATGTTTGACTGCATTCTCGATCAGGGGCAGCACGCTAAGGATGGGAAGATAGCAAAGCAGAAGAGCGGGAGCCGCTTGTATTGAGAAGAATAGCTTGCCTTCGTAACGCACGCTCAGCAGATAAGTGTAAGCTTTTACGAACTGTAATTCTTCTGCCAGGGTGACCATTTCTTTCTTGTTGCTCTGTAGGATATAGCGGAACACGTTCGACAGTTCGTCGAGATAAGTCAGCGTTTGTTCCTTCTCGCCGTTTCGTATCAGCGAATTCAGGCCATTCAGGGAATTAAAGAAAAAGTGGGGGTTGATCTGTCCCATCAGGGCGTTATAAGAAGTTTGGAGTTTCTCGGTCTTGAGTTTCTCATATTCCAGCATCATCTGTTGTTTTCCATTCAGCAGGCGTATCAGAAGGACACTCAACAAGACAGTCAGCAGGATAAGTAGATGTTCTGTCAGGAATGGCCTCGGATGATCTATTCCCCGGCTGAGTGTTACAGCCATACGATGATCGGGCGGCCCGGGTTTTACTGCCATATCGGGAGCCCGCTCCATAACCGTAAAGCTATCCGCCCGAAACATTTCATCCATCTGCAGGAGATCCGTCATGATGAAACGCTGTACGCCGGGGTATAAAAGAAACAGTGCCACCCCGCAGACGATCGTCAGTACAGCCGCCAACAGCATCGTTTTATATTCTTTATTATGGAACAGGCGGTCGCCCAGCTTATATATCTGCGAGTTCAGCATAAACAACAGAAAGGCATACATGAAGAACCAGAACAGGGAATAGTAAAGGAACTCGTCCCCGAACGAATGCCTGCCACGAAAAGGCAAATCCAGCGACTGCATCTTATAAGTAAGCATCAGCATGGAAAAGTTAACAAACAGGCTTAACAGCACTGACACGATAAAACCAATCACCAGATTGTTTTTTACGGAATGTTGCATAAGAATAGTATTTATAATGGTCAAAGATAAACCTATTCAGCAGTCAAAGGGAAATCAAACCGACGAAACGGACAAAAACATCGGCGAAACGCCCGCATAAGGGCATAAAAAAAGGTTACCCGCAATGAGTAACCTTTTTTTATGGCAATTAAACCCCGAAGGATTAGAATCTTCTTTCTTTGATTCTTGCTTTCTTACCAGTAAGAGCACGCAGGTAATACAATTTAGCGCGACGTACTTTACCAAGTTTGTTTACAGTGATGCTTTCGATGAACGGAGATTCCATCGGGAAAATTCTCTCTACACCTACGTTTTCAGACATCTTACGAACTGTGAAACGTTTTTTGTCACCATGTCCTGAGATACGGATAACTACACCTCTGTACTGCTGGATACGTTCCTTGTTACCTTCTTTGATACGGTAAGCTACTGTAATAGTGTCACCACTCTTGAATGAAGGATATTCCTTCTTCGTAGCAAACGCTTCTTCTGCAATCTTAATTAAATCCATTGTTTTATAGCTTTTTAATTGTAATTTTAAACGAAACGCAATATAACGGGCTACTTCTCCCGACAGAGATTGCGCAAAGCGGATGCAAAGTAACGAAAGATTTATTTGATACGCAAATAGTTTAAGTAATAATTCACTCGCTATGACCTATTTCTCTTTATCCGAACGATTGTCTAACCTTACTTTTGCACGCTCTATTGAAAGTCTAAGCTTTTCTTCAAGGATTCTCTTATCCGGTAGCTTAGTTAAATAATCTGCCACTCTAATATTGCATTTATCCAGTTGCATCAGCTCAACATGCTCCTCACTTTTCCCAGCACAAAGGATCAATCCGATTGGTTGATTTTCTCCTTCCATCATTTCATAACGCTCCAACCATCTCAAATAAAGTTCCATTTGTCCTTTATAAGAAGCTTTAAACTGACCCAACTTTAGTTCTACAGCAACAAGACAACGCAATCTCCGATGAAAAAACAAAAGGTCAATATAATAATCTTCATTATCAACAGTAATACGTTTCTGTCGGGCAAGAAAAGCAAAATCACCTCCCATCTCAACGATAAAGCTTTGCAATTCTGCGATAATAGCCGATTCCAAATCATTCTCCGAATAAGTATCCTTCAATCCCAAGAAATCGAGAAAATAAGGATCTTTGAATACAAGATCGGGAGATAATTTTTCCTCTTCTTTTAATGCTTGAAGCTCGCTGCTGATTGTTTCTTCCGGTTTCTGACTGATAACAGTACGTTCATATAACATGGAATCAATGCGTTCACGAAGAATACGAACACTCCAACGATCCATTTTACACATTTCTATATAGAAATCTCGTTTTAAGCCATCTTCAATAGGTAAAACCTCTTTAATATGCGACCACGTCAATTGTCTCCACAGTGTAGAGACAATTGGTTTCTCCGGAAATACCTGAAAAAATCGCATACAATGCCGTAATTGTTTTTCACTCCATCCTTTTCCATATATTAATGTAAGCTGCTGTGACAAAGATGCAACGACCTGCTTGCCATATTCAGCACGCTCATTCTTCAGTATATCCTCACTAATTAGTTTGCCTACAGACCAATAAAGCATACTTATTTCTGAATTTACAACGGAAGCGACTCGGAGACGACTTTGTTCGATTAACTGTCTGACATTTGTCAAAAGAGCAGGACTCTCAAATAAACATTCTTTATTTCCCATTTGGATTCTTTATTTCATAGTTAATAATATTATTCCTTTGATCAATCAGATACAAAGATAGATAAAACATTTACTTCACTCAGGTAAAACTTCAACTAATTTTCCTATTTTTGAGGGATAATAATGATAACGTGAAGATGAGGAAGATACTTACAATACTGTTTTGCGCAGTGTGTTTATTAACTGCCAAAGCACAGACTATTCCTAATATGTACCGTAACGTCGATCAGGCAAAAATGAATCACTGGGTAGATTCGGTGTTTGACGCGATGAGTTACGATGAACGGATCGGGCAACTTTTTATGGTGATCGCCGAACCGAAATCAGACAACCGCAACATGCAACGGCTCCTGCGGTACGTAAATGAAATCAAGATCGGAGGTATCCTTTTCCATAAAGGCAACCCGGTGACGCAAGCTGAAGTGACCAACCGGCTTCAAAAAGCCTCGCGCGTACCTATGTTTGTTTCGTTGGATGGAGAATGGGGATTGTCGATGCGTTTAAGCGGTACGACCCGTTTTCCCAAGAACATGATGCTGGGAGCGATCGAAGACAATAAACTGATCACCGAATATGGAAAAGAAGTAGCCCGCCAGTGTAAAGAACTGGGGATCCAGATCAACTTCGCCCCCGACATAGATGTGAACAGCAACACCGACAACCCGGTAATCGGCCTGCGCTCCTTCGGAGAGAATCCGGTAGCGGTAGCGGACAAAGGCCTCGCTTATGCACGCGGTTTGGAAGGGGAAGGTATTATCTCTGTTTCCAAACATTTCCCCGGACATGGAGATACCTCGGAAGACTCACACAACACACTACCTTCCGTACATCATGACCGGGCACGTCTGGACAGTGTCGAGCTCTATCCTTTCAGACGATACATATATGATGGATATGCAGGTGTTATGACCGGGCATCTTTATGTTCCGGCTCTCGACAAAACACGCAATCTGCCCTCTTCCCTCTCCCGCCCGATAGTCACCGGATTGCTGAAAGAGGAATTAGGATTCAGGGGGCTCTGCTTTACTGACGCGCTGGCCATGAAAGGTGCGACGACCAGTAAGCTGGACAATCCTTCGGTAAAGGCTTTACTGGCAGGCAACGATATCCTGCTGGCTCCGGCCGCCCCGATCAATGACTTCACTGCCGTGAAGGAAGCGATAGACGAAGGTATCCTCAATATAGAAGACATCGAAGCCAAATGCATCAAGATACTTCAGTATAAATACATTACCGGTCTTAACAAATATAGTCCGATAGAGGTCAAAGGCTTAAGCAAGCGACTGAACTCGCCGCACGCCGCCTGGCTGGCCGCCAAACTGAATGCGGAAGCAATCACGCTGCTTAAGAATGAAGCCGACATGATTCCGCTCCGGCAACTGGATAAAAAGAAAATTGCCGCCTTGTCGATTGGTTCACCCGTAGGAAACGATTTCCAGGAGATGCTGGGCCGTTACGACTCCGTGGCCTGCTTCAGTATCAGCCGTAGCTCGACAGCGGCACAAGTTCAGCAGGTTTACAGGCAACTGGAAAAATACGATGTTATCATTTGCAGCATACATACCGTGCGGATACCGGAAAGCCAGTTGCTCCGCACACTGGCCAGCAAGAAAGAACTGGTTTACGCCTTCTTCACCCTGCCCTATTTCTGTAAAGACTACAAAAACTCCATACAGAAAGCCAAAGCAGTCGTCATGGGATATGAAGCGACTCCCCTGGCTCAGGAATATGCCGCCCAACTGATATTCGGAGGTATCCCCGCCAAAGGAAAACTGCCTGTTACCATCCCCGGACTTTACTATGCAGGAACCGGCATTTTTACGGAAAAGACCCGGCTGGGTTACCATGAACCCGAAGAAGCCGGTGCCAACCCGATACGCCTCGATGTGATCGACTCCATTGTAGAAGAGGGACTGGAAAAGAAAGCCTATCCCGGTTGTCAGGTGCTTGTGGCGAAAGACGGCATGGTGATCTATGACAAATCGTTCGGCTATTTCGATTACAGCGAGCGCCAGCCTGTACGGGAAAATTCGGTCTACGATCTGGCTTCCGCTTCCAAAGCAGCCGGCACTTTACTGGCAGTCATGAAGGCGTATGATGAAAAGAAATTCACGCTCAACAATAAGATATCGGAATATATCCAGGAGCTGAAAGACTCCAATAAAAAGGATCTGAATATAAAGGAAATGCTCTACCGCCAGTCGGGCGTAGTCGCCACCATCAACTTTTACCTGAATGCCATCGACAAAGACAGCTATAAAGGTAGTCTCTACAGCCGCGAAAAGAATGCCACCCACCCGGTGCGCTTCGACGCAAAGACCTTTGTCCGCAACGATTTCAAATACCTGCCCGACCTGGTTTCCGATAAGAAGAAACCAGGTTTCACGACCGAAGTGGCACGTGACTTCTATCTCCACGACTCTTTCAAAGACAGTATCATGCAGGAGATAAAAGACTCCCGTCTCGGTACACGCGGCAAATATGTGTACAGCTGCGTCAACTTCATCATGCTGAAGATGATGGTGGAAAACCAGATGAAGCAACCGATGGATCAACTGCTCCACAACGATTTCTACAGCCGCCTGGGCGCCCGTCACACCACCTATAACCCATTGAAAGTGATGGATACGTTGCAGATCGTCCCCACAGAAGACGACCGGTTCGTGCGTCGCCAGCTGATCCGGGGATATGTGCACGACGAAGCTGCCGCTTTCCAGGGTGGCGTATCCGGTAATGCCGGACTGTTCTCCAACGCCAACGACCTGGCAAAGGTTCTGCAACTGTTCCTTAACCAGGGGAAGTACGGCAATGAGCAATACCTGTCGCCCGAAACCTGCCGTCTCTTTACGCAAAGCAAAAGTCCGACAAGCCGCCGCGGGCTGGGGTTCGACAAACCGGCCGTAGGTTCGCATAAAGGTTCGCCCTGTAGCAGCCTGACACCGCCATCCGTCTACGGACATACCGGATTTACAGGGACTTGCTTCTGGGTGGATCCCACCAACCAGTTACTTTATATATTCCTCTGCAACCGGGTCAACCCGTCACGCGCCAACAGCAAGCTGAGTGCATTGGATATACGAACACGCATACAGGACGCAATCTATAAGTCAATTGATAGAAAAAGCCAAAAAGATTAGTATTTTTGCAGTACCTTATATAACAACATTAATTACTAAAAACAAATAAAGTATGCTATTCGGACACGGTGACGACTTTTACAACTCACAGAACGAAGTAAAGATAAACTTCAGCTCCAATGTATGGCACGGCGCCAACCTTGAAAAGCTCCAGGTACATCTCAACGAGCAATTCAATAAACTGACACGTTATCCGGAACCGGATGCCGCTTCACTCAAACGGTTACTCGCCCGTCGATACGAAATAAAAGAAGAGAACGTAGTAGTAACCAACGGTTCCATTACCGCTTTCTATCTGATCGCCCAGGCATGGAGAGGGGCCAAATCGATGATCGCTGTTCCGTCCTTCTCCGAATATGAAGACGCCTGCCGCCTGCATGAACACGAAATCAGCTTCTTCTCCACTTCCGACGATCTCTCGGAGCTTTCTTTGGAAGGACAGGATTTCTGCTGGATATGCAACCCGAACAACCCGGATGGCAAACTGCTTCACCGCACGGAGATACTCGGATTGCTCACAGCCAACCGCAATACGAAATTCATCATCGACCAGGCGTATGTTGCCTTTACTACCGAAGATATGCTGAAACCTTCGGACGTAAAGAACCATCCGAACCTGATCCTTATCCAGTCTATTTCCAAAGCGTACAACATTCCGGGACTGCGTATCGGTTATCTTGTCGCTTCTCCGGAAATTGTAAACGAGGTAAACAAATATATCATTCCCTGGTCTATCAATGCGATAGCACTGGAAGCGAGCAAATATATCCTGATCCATCCGGCACAGTTCACTTTGCCCATCCGCAAATGGCAACGCGAAACAGCCGAACTGATCTACCAGTTGAATAAATTCGATAACCTGGAAGTGATCCCTTCTTCCACAACATTCTTCCTTGTCCGTCTGAAAAAAGGGACAGCTGCCGAACTGAAAAAATACTTGTGGGACAACTACGGCATCCTGGTTCGCGACGCGTCCAACTTCCGCGGACTTGATGAAACATACATCCGCCTGTCTACCCAAACGACAGCCGAAAACCAGATACTGATCGATGCCATCCGCGAATGGTTCAATCAGCAGTAAAAGAACACCGACACAACGAGCATAAAAAGGGGGACGATAATATCAATCGTCCCCCTTTTGCATACACTCCTATTAATACCGTTTAGCGAATAATCACCTTTTGTGATACTTCACCGATACGTACGATATAGAAACCGGCACGCAACTGCATATTGTAGTCGCCCGAT
>OGEI01001157.1_pt1 | contig 11313 bp, 8 predicted proteins | sample 1570631 | NCBI WGS metagenome assembly OGEI01 (sample SAMEA2582139, study PRJEB24529) | metagenome | biome: Human gut stool | place: China | collected 2011
ATGATAGCGGCGGCTCCCATCTCCATAGCTTCACAAGCCTGTGAAGGTTTTCCGATACCTGCATCAACGATTACCGGAAGATCTGACTCGTCAATTATTATCTGGATAAATTCTTTTGTCGCAAGACCTTTGTTTGAACCTATTGGTGATGCAAGCGGCATGATAGCGGCGGCTCCCGCATTTGCAAGATCTCTCGCTGTATAAAGGTCAGGGTACATATAAGGAAGCACCGTAAATCCCTCTTTTGCAAGAATTTCCGTAGCCTTTACCGTCTCGGCATTGTCAGGAAGAAGATATTTGCTGTCTTTCATTATCTCAATCTTTACGAAATCACCGCAGCCGAGTTCTCTTGACATTCTTGCTATTCTGACTGCTTCTTTTGCATCCCTTGCACCTGATGTATTAGGAAGAAGTGTTACACCCTCCGGGATATAATCGAGAATATTTTCACTTTTCTTTGTATTTGTTCTTCTTACCGCAAGTGTGATTATCTGTGCACCTGCATTTTCAACAGCCGCTTTGATAAGCTCCATTGAATATTTTCCTGAACCTAAAATAAATCTTGATGAAAACTCTTTTCCACCTAATGTAAATGTATCTTTTGACATACCACTGCCACCTCCAACAAAACTTACTATTTCTACAACATCATTATCTTTTAAAATATAATTTGAATAGTCACTTTTATCAATTGTCTTTTCGTTACACTCAACCGCAATGTGCGTAACCTTATAATCATTGTCATCAAGGTATTTCTGAATAGTCATACCTGCCGCATTTTCGTCTTTTCCATTAATATGTACCATATATCGCTCTCCTTTAAAATTAGTATTGTCTGAGGACAAGTTATCTTGCCTTGCGAATTTAATAACTAGAGAACAAAGTGGGCAAACCTGCTTATATTTCATTTTTTCTAAATCTTTGATGGTTTTGCAACACTTTGCGTGCCAGATGCGTGTTGCACGTTTTTTGCAACTAATTACTTTACGCATCTGTGCACATCCGCGGAGCTTTTTTTATTATATATGACTTTGTCATATATAATAAAAAAAGCCACACAAAGAAATACACCCGCGGTGGTGTACCCCTTCATGTGACTTAAATATAATGCCATCCACACTAATGTGAATTGCAACTTAAATCTCACTCTGCCGTATATATTAACCCATTTCTAGTGTGAATGTCAAGTGTAGATTTGATTCTTATCTGACTTTTAGTAACAGTTCAACCCTAAAAATATAATCGGTAATATTTAGGCTTGCTCATTGTATTGCTGATTATATTTTTAATTTTCTTTATGGATAAGTGACACAAGCGTTTTTATAAGCATCTTTATATCTATCGGCTTTGTCAAATGTGCATTCATTCCAGCCTGCATTGTTCTTTTCATGTCCTCATCAAATGCATCTGCCGTCATCGCTATTATAGGGATGCTTTTTGCTCTCTCATGCGATGAATTTCTGATTATCTTTGTCGCCTGCATCCCATCAATTTTAGGCATTCTGACATCCATAAGTATAACATCATATCTGCCCTGGGCTGACTTTAAATACATATCTACTACTTCCTGACCGTCTTTTGCACGCTCTACATTCATTCCATGTGCTTTCAATATTTCCATTGCAACGGCAGCATTTATATCATTATCCTCTGCCAATAATACATTTTTATCCTTTAAAATACTTTCGTCCGGCTTTACTGCTGAATTTCTTTTTGCTTCATCAATACTATGAACTTCCCTGTCAAAGTCTATCGTAAATGTTGTGCCTTTCATGGGTTCACTCTCACATTCTATAGTTCCACCCATTATCTCAACAAGATTTTTTACAATCGTAAGTCCAAGTCCGGTTCCCTCAACTTTATTTGTAAATTCATTATATTCCTGTTCAAACGGCATAAACATCTTTTTCTGAAATTCTTTGCTCATCCCACAACCATAATCTCTTATTACACAATGAATATGAACAAGTTTTTCATCTATGTCCTCTACCTCCATTATCCAATCGACATAGGAACCGCTGTTTGAAAACTTCAACGCATTATTTATGATGTTTACATATATCTGCTTTGTCCTAAGCGGATCTATCTTGATAAGAAAAGATCTGTATTTACTGAAATCTGCCCTAAGTTCAACATTGTATTTTTTTGCATTTGCCTCTAACATTTTCTTTATTGAACCAACAAAATCCATGCTCTCGACATATTCTTCTTTTAATTCAATCTTATTCTGCTCAATCTTGTTCATATCCAGAATGTCGTTTATTATCTGCAGCAGAAAATTGCCGGAATCAATTATCTGGTCTATGCACTCATCTTTTTTCTTTATCTCCGTGCTCGACTGTCCTATAGCTGCCATGCCGAGTATAGCATTCATAGGTGTTCTTATCTCATGACTCATTCTCGATAAAAAGTCAGTTTTTGCACGGCTTGCTTTTATTGCCTCATCACTCTTTTGCTGTATCTGCTCAATAAACTTCTTTTTGCTGTTTATGTAGATTAATGTTCCGATAACTGCAAATACAAGTATAAATGAAACAAATGAAAGTATATCTATATAAGAGTACAGCTTATCATACCACGAAAGGTCAGACCATTTATATGCTGTATCTTTATCTATAATATTTTTTCTTTCTTCTGATGTTATGTACTGTATTCCCTTGTTTAAAGCTGATTCTAATATGGAATTGTTGTTTATCGCAAGACCAAACGGCAATGATATATTATCAAATTCTCTTATATCAAGCTTCCTGTATCTCGGATTTTGAATGATAAACTTCGCATTGTATGTACTGGTCGCAAATGCATCCACCTCACCGTCATTTACCCCATTACAGGCATCTTCTATCGTGTCATACTCAACAATATTGTATTTTGTTTTGTTTTTCAGACAATCTGATATATATTTATATTTTTTTACAACCGCAATTCGCGCATTATCATTAAGTGTTCCATAACTGCTCTTTGTTATATAATTTATATCTGAGTCAAACAGACTCTTTGTTTTATAATACATCAGGTCATCAACATAGACTGGCAGTACAATATCAGTTTTCGTACTATTGAACATATCATAGGGATCTTTCGTATTTATCGCAAAATACCTAAACTTTATTCCGAGCTTTTCGCCCAGCTTATCCATAAGGTCTACTGCTATCCCTTTATATTTATGACTCTTTTTGTCATAATAACTTATAGGCTTATAGTCATCATATACTGCAACATTTAATGTATTGTTTTTTCTGAGATAATTTTCTTCGTACTTTCCAAGAGGTGTGTTTATTCTGTCCGGATAATATTTTACATTAAGAGCATTTTCAAATGTCGGCTCGGCAAGCTTAAGCTCCGTAAGTGCTTTATTGACATTTTTATAATATGGATTAGTGTTTTTCATAACAATATAATTATGGGATACACTGAATTTATTTAATATCTTCATATCATCAGTAAGATCCATAACATTGCTTATGACACCGTCCACTTTCTCATCGTCTAAAGCCTGTTTACATTCATTGTAATATACTAAATTTTTATATACATTTATGGATTTTAAATAAGACTTCATCCCAACATAATCAAGAAGCTGTTTTGTTATTGCAATCTTCATCCTGCCTATGCTGCTATAGTCATCATAATACAGGTCACCACGGTTTTTCTTCGTCATTATGGCATGGTAAGTAGTCATTATATCTTCAGTAGTAAAACTCAGTTCACTTGAAGCATTAACCGGCTCCGATGCCGGCATAATAATGTCAATGCTGCCACTTTTAAGAAGTCCCGGCAATTCTTCCCACGATTTTACTTTTATATAACTATAGTCAAAATGAATACTGGAAAACTTGGATATTTCGTCCAGATAATCTACACCATATCCATATTCATCTCCATTTGAATCGTACTCAAAAAATCCGTCAAGCCGACAAAAACCTACTTTAAGTTTTACTGTAGACAATTCGTCTGCTGACGCAGTATCAGAATCAAAAATGCAGACTGCTGACAGCAATAAGCATATTATACATATATATTTTAATTTAGCCCACATATCCCGCATTTTTAATCAGACCTTTCCCATCAAACTTAAGCTGTAAGTATTTTATTATTTTTTTAATATTTCAATTATCTTTTTCTCAACAATTTCAGCCGTTTTTCTATGAGTCTTAACCGTAGGATGCCAGTTTATGCTGAGTCCGTCAGCTTCATCCTGAAACGGAAGTTCAAGATAATATACATTATCCGTATTATTCTTACTGTTAAAAAGTTCAACCGCTCTTTCTACTGAACCACACAGTCTTTTATCCATCGTACCGAGCATACATAAAATCGGTATTTCAGGATTTTTACTCCTTATCGTACCGAGGAATTTTGTATAACCGTTTACAAATTCTTCGTTTCGTGCTGCATCATTATCCGTGTAACTTGCATCATTTGTTCCAAGATACACCGTGATAATGTCCGGAATAAAATTACTGTTATCCCACTTTTCCCATTTGTCCTCAGGTGTGTGAAGATAATCCCTCTCGCAGCCTGCGTCCGTATATTCGTAAAGCATCGGCACAAGCCAGTCCGCATCTTTAACCTTTGGTGCATCTTCTCCTATGTATGCCGTAATCACACCTTTACCGTTCCATGCAACAACATTTACATCCGCATCAAGATGTGTTGCCGTAAGAAGTGAATATGCTCCCATCGGATTTTCTTTTGAAGTATCATGCTGTGTCTCTTCAACTCCACCCTCATTGCCATATCCGCAGGTAATCGAATCACCTACCATTTCTATCTTAAGCTTTTTAGCCGCAGGAGGTGTCAAAATCTCCTCACTGTCCGTCTCTATCCATTTGATGCCGCAAGCTGCATACTCTGCTTCTGAATATTTTATAAGAGTGACTGTTACCGTTTTTTCTTCATCTGACTCATAAAGTACATACTCAGCTTCGTCTTTGTCAAGACAAAATCTTTTATATGGCTCCTCATCGGCAGCCGCACCATACGATATTTCATTATCCTTTTCTTCCTTAACAAACACGGCAACCCATGCGTAATCTCTCTTTTCATGGGTTGAGGCATCCGATACCAATTCCACCTTTGCTGTCTTTCCCTTAAATCTGAACGATACACTTGAACCGGTATAACCGAGATAACGCACTCCGTCCCTGTATATGGTTCGTCCCGTTATCTTAGTATTGTTCTCATCTGCTGCAAATCTCATAAATTCTCCTCGATTCTATTATCCTCATTTTCAGGCGGATATTCATAATCCGCTCTGCTACTTGCCTGATAATGTTAAAATATAATTTTTGTAATTCCTAATACTGATAATCCCAATTATTTATATAATCACCTTCCACATCATAATCAACAGTTATCTTCCTGCCATCATCCGTCTTACCATTAAATGTGATTGACCCAAATGTTGTCAGGTTATTTGAAATATACTCATGTGTATAATAATCTTTTTTTACCTCTTTTACTATATTTATTCCATACAGCTCTTTTATCTGCTTTTTTATTTTAGCAACACTTTCTTTAACACATTTATTCATCTTTGTTTTATCTGCACAGAGCTTTTCATACTTTTTGAACTCAGCCTTAACTTTATCACTCATATTTCCCGATGTAAGCATCCAGTCAATTTTACTGCTCATTGAAATATGAGTATATTTTCCACTTTCAACATCTGTCACAAAATACGCAACATTCAAAGGGCTATCTTGGTCTTCTATGCCAAAATGTATGTTCCATACTCTAATCAATTTACCGTAGTATTTTTCATTAACCAGTTTTGAATTATCTATCCGCCAGTCAATATCAGCCGTTATCATATCCTTTTTTCCTTTAAGACATTCAAACATAAACTTCCAGTTACCGTTTTCCGTTTTATCAATAATATCCCTGAATGTCTTTTTATAATCGTAATCTCTGGATTTTACTTTATCAGAAAGATATTCACCTGTCTTTGGATCTTTATATCTTATAAATGAAATCTCATACCCTTTATAATTATACTTCTCAATAATCTCCTTATCCATTTTTCTTTCGCCTTCGGATGGTGTCTCGCCCTCCATACTTCCGCTAGAAACATCTACCCCAACCTTTGCCACATCGGACTCTTTTAGGTCTGATGCCTCAGTCTTTACATTCTGGTACTTCATCGCCCCCATAAGTCCCACACAGCCTGCACCCAGCATGACCGTCGTAGCAATCATTAAGATTTTCTTATTATATCTCATAATTTCTTCCTCCCAATTATTTTTAATTTAAGATTTCATTCTAATTCTACCAGTATTTGTAATTTACATAATATATATAATTACCGACTAAATCATATTGCACTTCTATTTCCTGACCATCATCCATATAGCCATAAATTTCAATCAAACCGTTATTCATCTCATTTTCAGCAAACTTATATTTTTCATAATATGAATCCTTTACTATTTTTACAAGATTTATATTATACACTTCCTTTAATTCTTTTATTATCTTATCCTTATTTTCTTCAATCCTCTTATATATTGCTTTTTTGTCATTTGAAATACTCTTACACTTCTCTAATTTTTCTTTTACCTCCTGTCTCTTTTCTTTTGACGGAAGTCTCCACTGTTCTGGAGCTTCTGGTGATTCTGACCTTCATCAGCTTGCGGCCGCTGTATATTTACCTGCTTCTGCAACCGTTGAAAACCAGCCAATCACATCGTAAGATGAAATATATTTACCCTCGTATATCTGTGGTTTTTTAAAACGGATATTACATTCTCTTATAAGTTTTCCATAATACTTTCCATTTACAATTTGATCCTCATCTCTTTTCCAATCTACCTCTGCCGTTATCTGATTTTTCATCCCTTTCATTTCTTCCAGCATATAATTCCAGCCGCTTTTTTCCGCATTGTCAATAATTTCCCTGAATGTCTTTTTATAACCGTAATCACCGTCCTGCTCTTTGTCCGAAAGATACTCTTTTGTTTTTTGGTCTTTGTATCTTATAAATGAAATTTCATATCCCTTATAAGCATATTTCTCTACAACCTCCTTATCCATCTTCCTTTCAACCTCATTCGGAGTCTCCCCCTCCATAGTAGCACTGGTAACATCAATACCGGCTTTTGCAACATCAGATTCTTTTATGTCTGATGCCTCTGTCTTTACATTCTGGTATTTCATTGCTCCCATAAGACCTATACAGCCTACACCCAGCATGACCGTCGTAGCAATCATTAAAACTTTCTTATTACATCTCATAACTTTTTCCTCCCTGTCTATTATAATTTTTTAAAGTGAATCCCACATTTCTATTTGCATCAATAATCTTTTTTACCTTATAGCCTGCAGGCAGCCGTGACTTTTGACTTTTATCTAAAAATCTCATTCACTTTATGTTACAAAATATACAGCTTTGTCCTTACCAAAAAACAACCATAAGGTTACCAAACGGTAAACATTTCGGATTATAATGGGATTTTCACGGTTACTGTCGTTCCGACTCCCTTTTTAGAACGGTACTCCATTGAGCCTTCATGCTTTTCAACTATCTTCTGGCAAAGTGAAACACCCAGTCCCGTTCCTCCCTGCTTCCTGCTTCTCGACTTATCTACACGATAAAATGGTTCTTTTATCTTCTCAAGTTCCTCTGGCTCCATTCCGCAGCCTGTATCAGTAATCTCGAAAACAGTATTTTTCTCATTTTCATATAAATATGTACTTATTTTTCCACCCTCATCTGTTGCCCTGAACGCATTTTCAAATATATTTCTTATGAGCATTTCCAAAAGAAGCTCGTCCCCGAATAAACGGTCAGCCTTAATTTCCCACTCTGCTTTAATATTCTTTTCTGCAAATCTCTTCTCCTGCCACTTTTTAAGCTCATCCGTAAATTTATTCATACTGATATTCTGCTTTTTAATGTCGGAATGTCTTATTACCGCAAGGTCAAGCAGCTCATATGACATATTTTGCAGACGCTTTGCTTCATGTCCTATAAACCCAAGACACTCCATCTTTTCTTCATCGGAAATCTTAGCTCTCTCCATATACTCGACAAAGCCGCAAATCCCTGTTACCGGAGTTTTCATTTCATGTGCAAGATTATCAATAAACCACTGTTTACGCTCTGCCTCATCCATAATCTGTTTCATGTTATTCTCTATCGTCTCTGCCATTATATTTATATTCTTTCCAAGAACAGCAAGCTCATCACTTCCTTTTATATCGGTTCTTGTCTCAAGTTCGCCGCCTGCCATTTTTTTAACTGTCTCATTAAGATTTTCCACCGGTTTTATGCATTTCTGCAAAACAACTATCATAAACAATGCCATGATAATTGATATTACAAGACTTCCAATCGCATAATATATTCTGATATTTTTCCACATACTGTCAAGATTATATAGAGTTTTCTCATATCCAAAATAGAATGTCTTTTTTTGACATTTTTGCAGCTTAAACACCATAAGTCTTGTATGCCCGTCAATATAACACTTTATAACCTTATTGTTTTTAATGCTGTTTTTTTTAGTATTAAAATGAGCCTTATCCGAATAATAAATCTTCTTTTTTTTCTCGCCCTGCCATAGTCCAAGTTCTATCTTCTGCTGTTTATAATAATTGGTATATTTCTGAATTATATTTTTAACATCCTTGTCATTTAACTGTGACTGCTGCATTTCACCATAAATCTGGTCAATTATCATTCCAAAATCCCCGACCGCCTGTTTTTTTTCCGCTGCAATATTTTCCTTATATGTAATTCCAAAAAGCAGGTATATTGCAATATTTAAAATCAACAGTATCGGAATAATAAGCACCACATATAATTTCTGCCATAACTTCATAATAATCTCCTCTTTTTAATCAGTTTCAAGCCTGTAACCAAGCTTATTTATCGTGCAGATTTCCTTTTCAAGCCCTAATTTTTTTCTAAGTTTTCTTATATGAACATCAACCGTTTTTGTATCTCCCATATAGTCCCATCCCCACGCAAGTTCAAGAAGTTTCTCCCTCGACATTGCCATATTTCTATTTAAAATAAGCACTTCCAGAAGCTCATACTCCTGCGGTGCAAGCTGAACTCTCTCCCCATTTTTAAATACATCGTGCCTGTCAAGATTTACCTCAATATCACTTATCTTAAAGACATCATCATTTTTCTTTGCCCTGCGGAGCACTACATTTATTCTTGCGATAAGTTCCAATATCTCAAACGGCTTTACGATATAATCCTCCGCTCCTATCGAAAGACCGTGCAGTTTATCGTTAAGTTCCCCCTTTGCCGTCACAAATATTACGGGTACATCCTTAGTCTTTTCCATAATCTCAAACCCCGACATTCCGGGCAGCATAACATCCAGCAGCACCAAGTCGAAATCTCCATTTTCAATCATTTCAAGTCCCTCTTTACCGTCATATACCTGTGTACATTTGTGACCTACCATCTTAAGATTTCTTGCAACCATCTCATTTATTGTAGTATCGTCCTCAACAATTAAAATTCCAGCCATAATAAACCTCTTTTCTCAGCAACTTTTTATAAGATGATTATATAATAACAATTTGTTTTGCTCTGCAACAGATTGTCATCTAACTTCACCTCTAAGCTCTTGTATTTTTATAACTTCTGCCTATAGCCTGACAGCTATTGTCAAACTTGCGAGTAAACATTAACCCAAACACATCATATATAGCATACTACAAAATAGTAACCAAATGATTATCAAATTAATATAATAATATAGATGGTAACAGTTCAGCACAAAAAAGATAATTGGCAATAAATAATATTCCCCGGCAAAAGGAGGCTCTAGCATATGTCAATCAAAAACTGCATTAGAAAAGCAACCCAATACAACTGCTGTCTTGACAGAAAAGCAATCTGTATGAAACATTCATGGGACGAAGTTTCAAAAATGCTCGACACTTTCTGCGACTGTAAAAAATGCCGCAAATGTCAAAAATGCAAAAAACACCCAAAATGTAAGTGCAGATAACTTTTTTTGTATATATTTTTTCATATATTAACTTACTTATATATGGTAAAATATATTTAAAAAACAGGAGAAAAAGATGTTTACACCAAAACTTATAGTTACGGATTTAGACGGAACTGCCCTAAATAACAATAAAGAGATAACAACAGAAACCATAAAAGCCTTTGAACGATGCCGCAAAAAAGGTATTCACATTGCAATCGCAACAGCCAGATACATAGTCGGTGCTTCTTATTATGCAAGAAAACTTCACGCAGATTTTCAGATACTTACCGATGGAACACTTGTATATGAAAACGGCAGACTCGTATATTCACGCACAATGACTAAAGATATGACAAACGACATAATAAACGAACTAAAAAAATATGACTGCACTTCCCACATAGCCATTCCAACAACTACGGCATTGTATAGGTTTCCATCTGATAATACTAACACTACTGCAGACCAAAAAAATGTTGTCAATATCAATGCAGCCTCAAACAGCAAAAAACCTGAAAATCAATCTTTTAACAATATAAAACAGGATCACTCTCCGGGAATTTATTTTGACATAGACAAATCATTTCCCGAAGAAGCGTGCAAGATAGTTGCTCATATATCTGATAACAATATTGCAAAAGCCATTGCCGACAAATGCGGCTGTGAATATTTCCATTACCGTGGTGAAACCACATATACATTTTTTCACAAAAAAGCAAGCAAACTCGATGCCATCAAACATATGGCAGATTATCTTGATATTTCACTTAAAGATATATGTGCTTTTGGTGATGATATAAACGATATTGAGATGATAGAACATTGTGGATACGGCATTGCGATGGCAAACGCACTTGATATTGTCAAAGAAAAAGCCGACTTTGTTACATTATCAAATGAAGAGAACGGTGTTGCAAAAGTGCTGGATGAGTTTTAATACTCATCCGAAGCCTGCTCTAATTTTCTCCTAAACATCGCTTCTCGTTTCAACGCCTTTGGCAGAGACACATCAACAAAAAAGACGAACTACTTTGAAAGCAGTCCGCCTTTTTATTTCTGTCTGTATGACAGTATATTTTCCTCACATTATAAATGTTCAGTAAATTATTTAAGTGTAACCTTAGCACCTTCAGCTTCGATCTTAGCTTTGATGTCTTCAGCTTCTTCCTTAGATGCACCCTCTTTAACAACCTTAGGAGCTCCGTCAACAACTTCCTTAGCTTCCTTAAGTCCTAAACCTGTTACTTCACGAACAACTTTGATAACTTTAACTTTGTTTGGTCCAACTTCTGTAAGCTCTACATCGAACTCATCTTTCTCTGCTGCTCCGTCAGCACCTGCTGCACCTGCT
>OGEI01001170.1_pt1 | contig 11205 bp, 7 predicted proteins | sample 1570631 | NCBI WGS metagenome assembly OGEI01 (sample SAMEA2582139, study PRJEB24529) | metagenome | biome: Human gut stool | place: China | collected 2011
ATTGTACCCACGTTTACGTGCGGTTTTGTACGTTCAAATTTTTCTTTAGACATTTAAAGAGTCCCTCTAAATAGACACGGTTATCGATGGGTAAATTAAACCACATTAACCAATAAAATCATTACTATTTAATAAGGAAAGAGGAATTTGGAAGGCTGGTGCTGATAGGCGGATTTGAACCGCCGACCTCACCCTTACCAAGGGTGCGCTCTACCAACTGAGCTATATCAGCGTTTGGAGCGGGCAGCGGGAATCGAACCCGCATCATTAGCTTGGAAGGCTAAGGTAATAGCCATTATACGATGCCCGCAGTCCTAAATTCATCTGTCCCATCAGAATTCATTTAGAAAATGGTGGAGGGAGAAGGATTCGAACCTTCGAAGGCTGAGCCAACAGATTTACAGTCTGCCCCCTTTGGCCGCTCGGGAACCCCTCCACGCTAAATGAATACTTGTTTACTAAAGGATGGTGCCGACTACCGGAATCGAACTGGTGACCTACTGATTACAAGTCAGTTGCTCTACCTACTGAGCTAAGTCGGCGTGTTGTAAGCAAGTGAGGCGTATTATATGGAAAATTTTATGCCTGACAAGTTTTTTTTATGAAAAATGCGTTTTTTTTAACTATTCGTCTAATTTACAAGCAAAAAGCCACATTCTTGCTTTAAAACTCATCACTTTTAATAAAAAACGATGATCACAACTCATTTATAGGGTATATTTTGTCCAATTTTTTCACTCTAGATATAAAGCACCGTGGAAATTACCGAACAACTCACGCCCTTTCTGAACTTTAGCCGTCAGCAATGGGCCGAATTAAGAAAATCTGTTCCGCTAAAATTAACGGAGCAAGATCTCAAACCGCTTTTAGGTTTTAATGAAGAGCTTTCTCTCGATGAAGTGAGCACCATTTACCTGCCACTTGCACGTCTCATCAACTACTATATTGATGAAAACCTTCGTCGCCAAACCGTTTTAAATCGTTTTCTTGGTGGACAAAGCCCTAAAGTTCCTTACATCATTAGTATCGCTGGCAGTGTGGCTGTTGGGAAAAGTACCTCAGCACGTATTTTGCAATCGCTGCTAACTCATTGGCCGACCGAACGAAAAGTTGATCTGATTACTACTGATGGTTTTCTTTATCCATTAGAGAAGCTTAAAAAAGATGATTTGCTACAGAAAAAAGGCTTCCCTATTTCTTATGATACGGCCAAATTAATTCGTTTTTTAGCTGATATCAAATCAGGCAAGCCATCTGTAAAATCGCCTATTTATTCTCATCTGACTTACGATATTGTTCCTGATAAATTTGATATTGTCGATCAACCGGATATTTTAATTTTAGAAGGGTTAAACGTCCTTCAAACAGGTTCAAATAAAGCAAATCAAACCTTCGTGTCTGATTTTGTGGATTTCTCCATTTACGTTGATGCAGACGAGAACTTGCTCAAAGAATGGTACATCAAGCGATTCTTAAAATTCCGTCAAAGTGCTTTCACCAATCCGGATTCCTATTTTAAACATTACGCTAATCTCTCTGAGCAAGAAGCCATTGAAACAGCTAGTAACATTTGGGATAACATTAACGGATTAAATTTAAAACAAAACATTCTGCCGACTCGTGAGCGCGCCAATCTCATTCTTAGAAAAGGTGAAAATCACGAAGTTGAGTTAGTGAAATTAAGAAAATAAAAAAGAGCGGTCAAATTGACCGCTCTTTTTCTCACTACCTTACGACATTCTACCATTCTCAATGCCAATCACCTGATCACAAATAGCCATAGTCGATTGGCGATGACTCACGAGAATAATCAATTTTTCTGCTTTCACGTTCAACAATGATTTCAAAATCATCGCTTCGTTTAAGCTATCCAAATTACTGGTCGGTTCATCGAGTAAAATAATCGGTGCATTGTGTAGGAATGCACGAGCAATACCGATACGCTGTTTTTCACCATCAGAGAGGTTGCCGCCCAATTCCGTCATTTTTGTTTGATAACCTTCTGGCAAGCTTAAAATGAAATCATGAATTGACGCTTTCTTCGCGGCTTCCATAATTTCTTCTAATGTTGCATCACGGCGTGCAAGGCGAATATTTTCCTCTATGGTTTCGTTGAAAATATAGGTTTGCTGGGTAATGTACGCCATATTGTCACGCAAACTACGGGTGTTGATATTCGGTAAGCTTTCGCCATTAATTTTAATGCTACCCGATTTAGGATCGTAAAAACGCATCAGCAGTTTTAACAGGGTACTTTTACCGCTGCCGCTTCTTCCATGAATTCCTAAAATTTCCCCTTTTTTCACTGACAAGCTGACATCCGATAAAATTTGCTCTTCACCGTAGGCAAAGTTTACGTTCTCAACATCAATGCGAGAAACCTCTTTCAAATCGACCGCATTTTCTACGTCTTTTAATTCAGGTTCTTCTGCTAGCAAGCTCAATACACGCTCACCTGAAGCCAAGGTTTGTAACAAGTTGCTTGAAAGGTTGCTTAACGCAATAACCGGGCCATAGCTCGACATCAATAAAATCACGCCAATTAAAAAGGCTGAGAAATCAATCTTATCTAGACTAAACAAAATTAAGCCGGTGAATAACATAATGATGTTAAACGCCGATACCGCCACTTCAGTGTAAACGCGTACTTTCGCTTCTTGGTCTTTAATGCGTTCAAAAGCCGTATCAATTTTTTGACTGCGTTGTTGAATTTCATCTAAACGTTGTTTCGCATAGCCGAAAAGTTGGATTTCTTTCATGCCTCGCACGCTGTCGAGGAAGAAATCATTCATTTCGCCTACTAATTCACGATAGCGTCTGCCATCTTCACGCGCTAATTTGGTAGTGATAATGGGTAGAATCACGCCCACCGTTAAATAAGCAGCTAATGCGACAACCACAAACCAACCTGAAAGATGTGCAAAGACCAGCAATAAAATCGCAGAAGTAAAGAAAGCGATCATAATTGGCGCGATAGTATGCGCATAGAATACTTCGAGCAATTCAATATCATTGGTGACTAATGACACTAATTGCCCCGCTTGTTTATCTTGCAACTTCACAAAAGCCAAGCGACGCAAAGAAGAAAACACTTTATCACGCAATAATGCCAACAATTTAAAGGCGATATAATGCCCAGACATTTGCTCTAAATAACGCAACGCGCCACGAGCCACCGCTAACACGATAAGTGCGGTCAAAATTCCAGAAAAACTTAAATGGGTGTCAAAGTTTAATAAATTTACTAAACCCATCGCCCCAAGCACCATAATAAAGATGGCAGCCAGGAAACCGAGCGTTCCCATGGTGATAGTAAACGCCATGATATGCGCCAGTGGGGTCACTAATTTCAACAAATGCCCCATCACAACAAAACCATTTTTACGCATTTGCCACCTCTCTAATTTGTTCTAAATCTTTTTGTTGTTGGAACATTTCAGCATACACACCTTGTTTTGCCATGAGGTCTTTATGCGTGCCTTGCTCAATCAATTTGCCTTGTTCAAGCACATTAATGCAGTCAGCATTCACGGCATTCGCCAAGCGGTGAGAAATCATCACAATGGTTTTTTGTTGTTTAAATTGCTGAATGAACTGCAAAATAATTTCTTCGCTTTCCACATCAATATTACTGGTCGCTTCGTCAAAAATATAAAGCGTCGCATTGTGTAATAACGCGCGAGCTAACGCTAAACGTTGAATTTGACCGCCAGATAAATTCGCGCCACGGCTTAATAGCGGCATATCTAATCCACCATTATCTCGAACGAATTGCGCCAAATTGACTTGCTCTAAACACGCATAAATTTGCTCATCTGTGGCATCAATTTTCGCCATCGTCATATTTTCACGTAGCGTACCTTTAAACACATAACTGCTATGGCTCACCAAAGAGACTTTTTCATAAAACGAATGACGATCAATCTCTTGAATTTCTTGGCCGTTGAATAGAATTTTGCCTTGTTGCGCTTTATTAAAGCCCATTAGCAATGAAACCAAGGTAGATTTACCACAACCACTTTTACCCACAAATACCGTAAGCTGATTTGGTAAGATGCTTAAATCTAAGCCAACAATCGCAGGCTTATCTTCGCTATAAGCAAAATGCAGATCTTGAATATCCACCTGAATAGCATTTTTCGCTGCAAAATCGACCGCTTGAGTTTGAGTTTCCACGGGCGTATCTAACAATGTGAAAATCTTATCTGATGCAGCTTTACCATTCATTGCCACATGGAAGAAAGAACCCAATAAACGAAGTGGAATAAAGAATTCAGAAGAAAGCAGAATAAATAAAATGACGCCTAATACGGTTAATTGATCGGCTTGGAATTGCAACAAGGCGGTTAAAATCCCGATTGCCGCACCACCGTAAGCAAGTAAATCCATCAGTGATACCGAGTTAAGCTGCATAGTAAGCACTTTCATAGTAATTTTGCGGAAATGTTCTGCTTCTTCATCCATTGCTTTCGCTTTATAAGCATCATCTTGATAGATTTTTAGCGTAATTAACCCCTGTAGGTTATCTAGGAAACTGCTGCCTAACCCCACATAAATGGACCAATATTTTGCCAGGAGTTTTTTCGCGATTTTATTCACTGCAATAATCGACATCGGAATCAACGGCACGCAAATCAGCAAAATCACGGCTGTTTTAAAGCTGAAAAAGATCAGAAAAGCGAAGAGTGTGAGCGGGGCAAGCAAGCTATAAAAAAGCTGAGGTAAATAACGTCCGAAATAGATTTCAAGTTGTTCTACGCCTTCTGAAGCCACTTGAATGATGTTTGACGTGGATTGTTGATTCACTTGGTTAAGTGGCATTGAAGCCAATTTACGATAGATGAGGCTGCGCAGCTCATGTTTTACTTTCGTACTAGCAAAATAAGAGGCCTGCACCGATTTTTTACCCGCAAAGGCACGCAATGCCAAAGCAGCAACCAAAACGATGCCCAAAATGACCGCACTTAGTGGACCCAATTCGTTAAAATAAGCCGCCTGTAAAATATAAGAAAACACGACGGCACTAATAATCCCACCAATTAACGCCACCCAATTCCATAACACCGTGATGCCAATCCATTTTTTACTGTCGGCCACCGTGTTAATTAGGCGTTTATCTATCATCATAATGATTGCTCCTAAAAATAAAAAAGAAGTACGCACATTACTATGCGTACTTTGCTACCAATCTAACAACTAAAAACGAGTCTATTTCGTATCATTGCCCTTAAGCGATAAAAATCGTGAAAATTATAGTAAAAAATACACACAAATAATAGATCTAATTGAAAATTATTTTTATTTATATAGAGAGTAAAAAAATACCGCACTTGGTCTCCCCTAAGTGCGGTCATTTTTAATGATATTTTTGAGTGTTAGACTAAACGTCTAAGTTTGCTCGCAACGCATTCATTTCGATGAATTCACGACGAGGCTCAACTTCATCCCCCATTAATGTGGTGAAGAGTTGGTCTGCAGCAACAGCATCTTTAATTGATACTTTTAACATACGACGAGCATTTGGATCCATGGTGGTTTCCCAAAGTTGCTCAGCGTTCATTTCACCTAACCCTTTATAGCGTTGGATTTCTAAGCCACGACGAGATTCTTTCATCAACCATTCAACAGCTTGTTCAAATGATTGAACTGGTTGAGTTTTTTCACCACGAGTGACATACGCCCCCTCTTCGAGCAAGCCATTGACTTGCTGGCCGAATGTGGAAATCTTCGCAAATTCATTGCCTGTCACAAAATCAAAGTTAATGAAGTAATCTGTATCAATACCATGTTTACGAACGGTAATGACTGCTTCATATACTTGGCGTTCGCTGTTAAATTGGGTTCTTGCTGAATATAAATGGGCTTCCGTTTCTTTTTCGGTTAAGTACGCAACAAAAGCATTCGCCCAATTTTCGACCGCACTTTCATTACGCATTAAATCAACGGTTAATTGTGGTTGATAAACCAAACCTTGTAATAATGGCTCAGGATAGTAACGACTTAAGCGAGTAATTAATTTCTGAACATTGTTATATTCACTTACTAATTTCTCGAACACTAAATCATTCATTGCCGGTGCATTGGCACTGATATGCAACGCTGCACCATCCAACGCAAGCATTAATTCATATTGCACCATTTCGTCGTTATCTTTGATATAACGCTCTTGTTTACCTTTTTTCACTTTATAAAGTGGTGGCTGAGCAATATACACATAACCACGCTCAATTAATTCTGGCATTTGACGATAGAAGAAGGTCAACAATAAAGTACGAATGTGTGAACCGTCCACGTCCGCATCGGTCATGATAATGATGTGATGATAACGTAATTTATCCGGATTATATTCATCACGCCCAATACCACAGCCAAGCGCCGTAATTAATGTGCCCACTTCTTGAGAAGAAAGCATTTTGTCAAAACGTGCTTTTTCAACGTTAAGAATTTTACCTTTTAATGGCAAAATCGCTTGAGTTTTACGATCACGACCTGATTTTGCCGAACCACCCGCAGAATCCCCCTCCACGAGGTAAAGTTCTGAAAGTGCTGGATCTTTTTCTTGGCAGTCTGCTAATTTACCTGGAAGACCTGCAATATCTAATGCGCCTTTGCGGCGGGTCATTTCACGGGCTTTACGCGCTGCTTCACGTGCACGTGCAGCAGTAATAATTTGATTTACAATGATCTTCGCATCGGCTGGATTTTCTAATAAATATTCCTGCATACGCTCATTCATGGCAGATTCAACCGCACTTTTCACTTCAGAAGACACTAATTTGTCTTTTGTTTGTGAAGAGAATTTAGGATCGGGCACTTTCACCGAAATAATCGCCACCAAACCTTCACGCGCATCGTCACCTGAAGTGCTCACTTTCTCTTTTTTTAGTAACCCTTCGCTTTCCATATAGTTATTTAAGCTACGCGTTAACGCACTACGGAAACCGGCTAAGTGAGTACCACCATCACGTTGTGGAATGTTATTGGTAAAGCAATAAACGTTTTCGTTTACGCCATCATTCCATTGCAATGCGACTTCCACACCGATGCCGTCTTTTTCCGCTGAAAAATAGAATGGTTTTGGGTGAATTGGATTTTTATTTTTATTTAAATATTCAACGAACGCTTGAATACCACCTTCATAATGGAAGTGATCTTCTGTGCCATCACGTTTATCAATTAAACGAATCGATACGCCAGAGTTTAAGAATGAAAGCTCACGTAGGCGTTTTGCTAAAATTTTGTAATCAAAAGTTGTAATTGCAAAGATTTCTGGACTTGGCCAGAAACGCACCGTTGTACCCGTCGCTTGCGTTTCACCGATAATAGTTAAAGGCCCTTGAGGCTCACCCAAGTGATAGAATTGCTCATACACATGACCTTGGCGACGAATGGTTAATTGCAATTTATCAGAAAGTGCATTTACTACCGAAACACCCACGCCGTGTAAACCGCCTGATACTTTATAAGAGTTATCATCGAATTTACCACCTGCGTGAAGTACTGTCATGATTACTTCTGCTGCAGAAACACCTTCTTCTGGGTGGATATCTACTGGAATACCACGGCCATCATCTTGTACGGAAACAGAATTATCATCATGAATGGTCACGATAATATCGGAACAATGACCAGCAAGAGCCTCATCTATCGCGTTATCCACCACCTCAAACACCATATGGTGTAGGCCTGTTCCATCATCGGTATCCCCAATATACATGCCCGGACGTTTCCGAACCGCATCAAGCCCTTTTAAGACTTTAATACTTGATGCACCATAAGCATTTTCTGTAACCGGTGTTTCTGACATAGTTTTTCTCTATTTTGTAATGAAAATTGTGCGGAATTATAGCAAAAAACTGACTATTTTGCGAAATAAAAGTGCGGTCAAAATTTTCGCTGTTTAAAAACCAATAAACAAGTACATAGCATATAAAACAAAAAGACGAGTTTTTATCTAAACTCGTCTTTTTTATTACATTAACGTTTATTTCCAAATATGGTTATTTAACCCGAGTTCTTTCACCATATCTGTGAAACCTTTGATACTCGAAATATAATCACGAATCGTATTGTCTTCCAACAATGACTTTTCAAAGGATGGTTCAAAACTATTCTTTCCTAAATTAACCGCAATAATCACCTCTCGATCACGAAGCACCATCGAAATAGGGCAATTAAATTTCTCTTTCAAACCACAAAAGCGTTCCATTAACTTAGGCGATAAGGCATATCTTGCTAAGATTTGATCTTCAGTAAACACATCAAAATAACGATTAAAAGACGGATTATCCATCAATGCAATCTCACCTTCTTTTCTTAAACCCGCTTCCTTCTTATCGCAAACATAAACCCAATGAACCAATTCTTTAGGAAAAGTTGCTTTGAATAAAATGCCTTGAAAGTTCTTAATCCCTAATGATTTAACCGTTTTCTCCCTCAACTCCATGTTAAATGCTGAAAAATCACAGATTTCAACTTCAGTCTGGTTAAATTCACCAAAAATTAAATCCTCACTACGGAAAGTCGCGGGTCCCGTATCATAAACCGAGAGAAAATCAGCAATATGAAGACCTCTATCTGCTCTAAAATGGAAACCAAACTCCTGAACAATTGTGTTAATCACCTGAGTTTTAAATTCTGCGATAAAGCGTTTGTATCTAAAAAATAAGCGACGAAAACAATAAATGAGCACACCAAGAATCAATGCCGTACTTAATAGATTCTCACTCCCTATCGCGCCGAGAAGCAAAAACAACCCAAAAAACGCCCCTATTATCGATTTGTTAATAAGGGATTTTATGGCTAAACGTTCCTCATCTAATTTTTCCAAACCAAGGAAACGAATCCCTTCAATCTCTTTTGGTGTATTCATTGTTTTTCCACTTATTGTTTAAATAAATTACCCACATTAGGGACTTCCGCCTCATTCTGAGGAATATCGAAAAATGTTCCTTTCTGGAAATTAAACAAGTTTGCAATTAAATTTGACGGGAACATTTCCACCGCATTGTTATACTCTTCAACTGCTGAATTATAAGTACGTCTTGCTGCAGAAATTTGCTCTTCTACATCGCTAAGTACGGTCTGAATTTGCATAAGATTTTGATTGGCCTTGAGATCAGGGTAATTTTCTAGACGAACCTGTAAATTACGCAATAATCCTGAAATTTCATTATTGAGTTGGAATTTTTCACTTGTAGTATGAGCCAACTTAGCACTTTCACGTAACGTCACGATACGCTCAAGCAAACTACGCTCATGCGACATATATTCCTTTGCTGTGGCAACAAGGTTTGGCAATAAATCATAACGACGCTTTAACTGAACATCCACACTGGCTTCAACACTGCTCACTTGATTACGTCTCATAACCAATTTGTTATACATTGAAATGGTGAAAGCTAAAGTTACAACAACAATACCTGCGACTACACTCATCATTATTTCTCCATAGAAAATTATCCCTGCTCAGTATAGGGAAAAGCGTAATAAAATCCATTCCCTTAGACAATTTTTTGTTGATAAAAATCAATAAAAATAAACAAAACCAAGAAATTAGCTTGTCTACTTATCTATTCATATCGCAGCAAAGTGCGGTCAATTTTTAAGAAGATTTTTCGAGTCAAAATCCTTTCTTTATTATTGTGATTTTATGTACAAAAAATATACTCCAAGTAAAGATAACCCAATTAAATAACAATCATTCTCAATAATCAAGAAAAAACAATAACTTACCCACTAATCTCACAAGGAAAATAAGGATATTTTTGATTACGATCAAATAAATTTCCCTCATCAAGGCATATCATAGGTAAATTAACCATACAAGTAACGTGCCAATTGGAGTGATTATATGCAACGAAGTGATGGATTATTTTCTGCTTTAGCAGAAGTTTCTCGTCGGGATTTTATGAAGTTATGTACCGCACTTGCGGCGACTATGGGGTTAAGTTCAAAAGCGGGTGCAGAAATGACCGCTGCTTTAACCGAACCTAAACGCCCACCAGTATTATGGATTGGTGCGCAAGAATGTACGGGTTGTACTGAATCCTTGCTACGTGCGACCCACCCAACAGTAGAAAACTTGGTATTGGAAATGATTTCCTTAGAATACCACGAAACCCTTTCTGCAGCCTTCGGGGAACAAGCTGAAGATAATAAACACAATGCAATTAAACAATATTATGGAAAATATGTTTTAGTCGTAGATGGATCTATTCCGGTTAAAGATGGCGGCGTCTATTGTATGGTAGCAGGCAAACCGATTGTAGAACACATCCAAGAAGCGGCTAAAGGGGCTGCCGCAATTATTGCGATCGGTTCTTGTGCAGCATGGGGTGGCGTACCTTCTAGTGGCGGCAACCCAACTGGTGCAAGCAGCTTGTCTGAAGTATTACCAAAAGGCACTCCGGTGATTAATATTCCAGGTTGTCCACCAAATCCACACAACTTCCTTGCAACTGTCGCTTATATTCTTACTTATAAGAAACTACCCGCAATGGACAAATTAAATCGTCCATTATTCGCTTACGATCGCTTAATTCACGAAAACTGCTATCGTCGTCCGCACTTCGATGCTGGACGTTTTGCCAAAGAATACGGTGATTACGGCCACCGCAACGGTTGGTGTTTATATCATCTTGGTTGTAAAGGGCCAGAAACTTACGGCAACTGCTCTACCTTAGAATTCTGTGATGTCGGCGGTAATAACTGGCCGGTTGGTATCGGGCACCCTTGCTATGGTTGTAACGAAAAAGGTGTGGGCTTTACCAAAGGTATTTTCCAATTAGCCGGGGTAGAAAACCCAACACCACGCGTTGAAAAACCGGATGTCAACAACACCGAAGGTTCAGGGGCGACCATGACAGCCATCGGTTTATTAGGCGGTGCTGCGGCAATACTTGCCGGCGTGAGTGTGGTGACTTTACGCGAATTAAGCATTCAACATAAAGCCCGTGTCGAAGCCAAAGCGGCAGAAAAAGAACAACATACAGGTAAATAACATGGATAGACGAAAATTTCTAAAAGCCGGTGTGCTTGGCGGAATTGCTTCCACCTTGCCTGTATCGAGTGCACAGGCATCGGAAGTGGTTGAGCCCATTCCCGGTGCGCTTGGAATGCTTTACGACTCTACCCTTTGTGTAGGTTGTCAGGCATGCGTGGCTGAATGTCAAAACGTGAACCATACACCGGTGAACCCCAAAG
>OGEI01001176.1_pt1 | contig 11182 bp, 8 predicted proteins | sample 1570631 | NCBI WGS metagenome assembly OGEI01 (sample SAMEA2582139, study PRJEB24529) | metagenome | biome: Human gut stool | place: China | collected 2011
CGCTGTCGGACGAAACGAATCAAAAAAAGAGGTCGCCAAGTCTGAGGCCGAACTAGCCGTAACCCAGGCCGAAGCAAGCAAACAAGCCGGTGAAGCTGCTGCCCGTTCGGAAGCCTCTGTACAGGCAGCTCGCGAAATAGCCCAGCGTGAAGTGGAAGAAGCAAAGGCCAAAAAGGTAGAATCAGCCTTGAAAGCACAGAAGATCGTTCCGGCGGAGATCGCCCGCCAGGAAGCTATTCTACAGGCTGAAGCAGTGGCCGAAAAGATGATCCGTGAAGCCGAAGCGAAGGCAAAAGCTACGTTAGCTCAGGCAGAAGCCGAAGCCCGTGCCATCCAGATGAAACTGGAAGCCGAAGCCGAAGGTAAAAAGAAATCATTGCTGGCTGAAGCCGATGGTTTCAAGGCAATGGTTGAAGCAGCCGAATCGAATCCGGCTATCGCTATCCAGTACAAGATGGTGGATCAGTGGAAAGAAATTGCCGGCGAACAGGTGAAGGCATTTGAACACATACAGTTGGGTGATATTACCGTATTTGACGGTGGGCAGGGTACAACTGGTAACTTCCTGAACCAATTGGTTAAAACGGTTGCCCCAAGCCTTGGCGTTCTGGATAAATTACCTATCGGAGAAACTGTAAAAGGAATTATCCATCCGGATGATAAAGAAGATAAGAAAGATACAACGAAAAAGTAATATGAGAATTTACACAAGGGGAGGAGATAAAGGTCGTACCGGTATTCATGGCGGCGAACGGGTGGATAAAGACGATATCCGTATCGAAGCAAACGGCACACTGGATGAAGTGAATGCACAAATCGGTGTCGTACGGGCTTTATTGCCTCCCGAACATGAATGGCAAGATGTGCTGGGTAAGATACAACGGGAGTTGATGGTGGTCATGTCGCATGTGGCGACTCCATCGGCTATCCGCGATAAGAATCCTAATGCCTTATCGGACGATCTGGTAGTTTTCTGTGAACAACAGATTGACACGCTGACGGCACAGATGGAGGATAACGGATTTTTTATCCTTCCGGGGGGAACATTGATTTCCGCCCACCTTCAATTGGCTCGTACGGTTGTACGTCGTGCTGAACGCCGTTTGTGGACATTGAACCGGCAAGATCCTGTTGAAGAGAATATCCTTCAATTCACGAACCGTTTATCTGATTTGCTTTTCACAATGGCTCGTTATGAAATGTTCCGTCAGGATCATACCGAGGAACGGTGGCAATCCTTCTTGTATAAGAGAAAAAAATAAAGCGACTTTAAAGTCGCTTTATTTTTATATGGCAACGTCCTGCCAGTTTCCTTTTATTAATTCGCGGGTTGTTCTGAAACCGATCTCTTTTAGTATTTCGAATGCTTCACTACGCCCATCATTCACCAGATCAGGATAATGACAGTCGGAATTGACCATTACCGGGATATTCATATTTTTCAGTAAACCGAGATATTCCTTGCGCGGGAATATCTGTTGTTTTTTGATCAGGTTCTTCGTGTTTACTTCCACCATTAATTCTTTTTGAGCGATCAGGTCGAGTACCGCATTAAATGGCTTCTGGTACCAGTCTGCATCAAAGGAAAAACCTTCGCATTTATGCCCGTTCATATAGATCTTGTCCATGTGTCCGACGATATCGATGCCACCGGCTTCGATCATTTTCAGTGTCGAATCGAAATAACGTGTCACCAGCTTGCTTATCTTTCCTTCAAAATAACGGTCTACCGAGTCTTTGTAGTCGGCAAAAGCCCCATCGATACAAACCATATTGTCTTCACTCAGGTGTTCCGACAAGGGTAGGAAATGAATGGAGCCGATCCGGTAATCCAATGGCAGTTCCTGAAAATAAGCAATGGAAGGGTTATAAGTTTCGTCCAGATAATCAATTTCCAAAGAAGTGTATATTTCCAGTTGGCCGGCATATTTTTCTTTCAATCGGTTTATCTCCTCCAGATATTCGGGCATATCATCTTTCGACATATTCCAGAATGTTTCGAAAGGCAGGGGCGAGTGTGAAGAAAATCCGTACGCTCTGAATCCATGCGATATAGCGAACTTTACAAAATCTTCAGGCGTACTACGCCCATCACAGAATGTGCAATGACTGTGATAATTACTGAGTTGCATAAAATTATTGTATTGTCTATTATTTTCGGTAGGCAAAGATATGAAATCTTTCCGTCTTATTGAAGTGGCTTCACGGTAATAAATGAAGAAGTTGCAGAACGCTTAAGATATACGCTGTGCGGATTGTTTTTCGTGAACATATTGACAGAGATAGTTGTTTAATTATCGAGTGATTGTTAAACAAGTGATAAATAAAAATAGATATGAACAGGCGTGAAAGATTGGAACTGGAGATATCCAATATCCAGGCGAAGCTAGATAATCCCCCGAAAGAAACACCGTCCCATATCCTGAAGTCATGGAGAAAGGACTTGGTAAGTCTGGAGTTTGAATTGAACAACCTCGTTGATGGCGAGGAAGATAATAATTATTAAAGGTTAATGGTTAGTTTTTCTAAGAAAAGAGCAGCGGAAACAAGAATGTACCGCTGCTCTTTCTATATAATAATGTAATCTACTTCTTATTTGATAACATTCAATTCTTTACCTACCTTGATAAATGCAGCAATCGCTTTATCCAGGTGTTCAGTTTCGTGTCCGGCAGATAACTGAACGCGGATACGAGCCTGATCTTTCGGTACTACCGGATAGTAGAAGCCTGTTACATAGATACCTTCTTCCTGCATACGGGCTGCGAAGTCCTGAGACAGTTTTGCATCGTACAACATAACTGCACAGATAGCAGACTGGGTCGGTTTGATATCGAAACCGGCAGCCAGCATCTTATCACGGAAATAAGATACATTGTTCATCAGTTTAGTATGCAATGCGTCGCTCTCTTTCAATATCTTGAACATTTCCAGACTGGCTCCTACAATAGCGGGCGCTACCGAGTTAGAGAACAGGTAAGGACGTGAACGCTGACGAAGCATATCGATAATTTCTTTCTTACCGGTTGTGAAACCACCCATAGCACCACCGAATGCTTTGCCTAATGTACCTGTAAAGATATCAATTTTACCATATACATTATATTGTTCTGCCACACCATGACCTGTAGGTCCGGCTACACCGGCTGAGTGAGATTCGTCGACCATAACCAGTGCATCGTATTTCTCTGCCAGTTCGCAGATCTTATCCATCGGTGCCACATTTCCGTCCATAGAGAATACACCGTCTGTTGCAATGATGCGATGACGCTGTGCCTGGGCTTCCTGCAGACAACGTTCCAGGTCGGCCATATCAGCATTGGCATAACGATAACGTTTTGCTTTACACAAACGAACACCGTCAATAATTGAAGCGTGGTTCAATGCGTCGGAGATGATAGCATCTTCTTCAGAGAACAATGGTTCGAACAAACCGCCGTTTGCATCGAAACAAGCAGCATACAAAATAGTATCTTCTGTTTTGAAGTAGTCGGAGATAGCAGCTTCCAACTGTTTGTGCAGATCCTGAGTTCCACAGATGAAACGAACGGATGACATACCGTATCCGTGGGTATCCATAGCATCTTTTGCAGCTTTGATCAGACGCTGGTTGTCTGACAGACCAAGGTAATTGTTGGCACAGAAGTTTAAAACATTACTTCCGGCATTTACTTTAATGTCGGCTCTCTGAGGCGTAGTGATAATACGCTCGTTCTTGTACAATCCGGCAGCTTTAATATTTGCCAGTTCCTGTGTAAGGAAATCTTTTAATTTACCGTACATAACATTGTTTTTTGTTAGTATTTTTGAATCAAGTAGACGAAATTGTTTGTAGTTGAGGCTGACAATTTACAGTTTGAAACTTTTCGTTTATGTAAGCTGCTAACTGTTAAAAGTCAACTGTCAACTGAATAAGCAAAGGTCATATTTTTTTTTGAATTTTGGTATTAAAAAACACAAGAAAATAATGCAGGAACAATTTAATTCTCTATACCTTTGCCGCGGAAAAAACTTAAAAAGACAATAAAACGCAATGAAGAATGTATTAATTATTGGTTCTACCGGTCAGATCGGCTCAGAGTTAACCATGGAGTTGAGAAAACGTTATGATGGCGACATCGTGGCAGGTTATATTTCCGGTGCAGAGCCTAAAGGTGAACTGTTGGAATCAGGCCCTTCTGCTATTGTTGATATAACAAACGAACAGCAGATTGCTGAAACAGTTTCTAAATACAAGATCGACACGATTTACAATCTGGCGGCTTTACTTTCGGCTGTGGCTGAAGCAAAACCTCAGTTGGCTTGGAAGATCGGTATGGGTGGTTTGTTTAATGTACTGGAAGTGGCACGTGAAATGCATTGCGCTGTATTTACTCCCAGTTCAATCGGTGTTTTCGGTAACAACACTCCGAAAGACAAAACTCCGCAGGATACGATTCGTAACCCACGCACAATGTATGGTGTAACAAAAGTTTCCGGTGAGTTGCTGAGCGATTATTATAATATCCGCTTCGGTGTGGATACCCGCTCGGTTCGGTTCCCGGGCATCATTTGGAACGTGAAGCCTCCGGGAGGTGGTACAACTGACTATGCTGTCGATATTTATTATTCAGCAGTAAAGGGAGAGAAGTTTGTATGTCCGATTGCAGCTGGAACATTTATGGATATGATGTATATGCCAGATGCTTTGCATGCTGCTATCCAGATCATGGAAGCTGATCCTACTCGTTTGCAACATCGCAACTCATTCAACATCGCTTCTATGAGTTTCGATCCGGAAATTATTGCAAGTAACATCCGTAAATATATTCCTGACTTCCAGATGGAATATAACGTGGATCCGTTGCGTCAAGCAATTGCTGAATCATGGCCTAACTCACTGGACGATACTTGTGCTCGTGCAGAATGGGATTGGAAGCCGACTTATGACCTGGATACAATGACCCGTGATATGATCACAAAATTGAAAGAGCGTTTTACTAAATAACAATTATAAGAGGTTTGGTGATGAGAGGGGATGTCCGGTTTCGGATATCCCCTTCTTTTTTGCTGTAAATAAGAAAGTTTCTAATAAAGAATAGTCGCTTTTATATGTTTTTGAGCATGTCTTGCATAAATAATGTTAACGGTATGCATTTTTCTTGCAAATGTTATGCTGTATAACATAAAAGCGCTATATTTGCACTGTGTTTTTCATGGTATTAGATTTAAGGTTAACAATGAAGATTGGCTGTCCGTGATGGATAGCCTTTTTTTTGTCCAATAGTTTCGTCTTCTCCGTTTTATTTATGAATCTCTACCAGATAACTTGCATTGAATGTTTCCCCCGGTTGAAGATACTGCATCCAGTCTCTATCTTTATATTCGCCGGAGTAATTTACCCGGTCGCAACGGCCATACCACGGCTCTATACATACGAAAGGTGCGTTTTTAGCGGGTGGCGACCAAAGGCCGACAACGGGGGCGGTGAAATAAACGGTGAGATAGGAGCTGCCGTCCGGATTGAGTAAGTCTACACGTCTTACTTGGCTGTCTTCGATCACTAAAGCATCTTTATCGAAGGTGTGTGTATCCAGTGGTAATAATCCTTCTTTGTCGAGAGGGAGCGGATATTCCGTATCGCCTATACAACCTTTTTCCTGGATGAGTTTATATGTCAGTCCTGCTGTGCGGTCGAAAGCAAAGAAACCTCGTTTTTGACTGTTTTCATCATAATCAGGATAATAGAAGGCCGGGTGTGCGCCGATTTGGAAATGCAATTCCTCGTTACCCGTATTTTTTACTACCCATATGATTTCTATCTGATTGCCGGCCAGGCGGTAACCGATTTCGAGATAGAACGGGAAAGGGTATAATTTCAACGTATCTTCACTTTCTTGTAGTTTGAAACGCAGTTCTGTGTCGGTTTCCTTTATCAGTTCAAACTCTTTATCGCGTGCAAAACCGTGTTGTGAGAGGTGATAAGTGATACCGTTGTGGCGGTATTCGTTGTTCCATAAACTGCCGACAATGGGGAATAGAACAGGAGAATGGCGTTTCCAGAAGGCCGGATCGGCTTGCCAAAGATATTCTTTTTGAGTAGCGTTGGCAACGATGCTGCTTAGTTCGGCACCTTGCGGGGAGACCTGAATCGTCAGCGAGTCATTTGATAATGTTTTCATATTCGGATTATTTAATGTCGTTTCTTAGTATAAGCAAAGTTAGTAAACTTCTTTTTTGATTTCCCGGCTGTTTTATAATAAAACAAAACAGAAAGCGTTAAAAGATCATTGAATAGTTGAAAAATATGATACTACACAAAAGAAGATTGTCAGCGAAAAGCTGTTTCGTATTTCTGTTTTGTTTTTGCCTGTCGCTCTCGTTAGGGGCTCAGGAGAGGTATGCTAAAAACTCCGTACTAAGTAACGGTCATTGGGTGAAAATAGCGATCGAAAAGAATGGAATCTACAAACTAACAAATTCCGAATTGAAGAAGATGGGGTTTGATGATCCTTCAAAAGTGGCTGTGTATGGCTATTGTGGCTGGCCGCTCGAAGAAGATTTCTCGAAGCCTTATGTTGATGACCTGCCTGCGGTTCCGGTGTTGAGGAAAGACGATTACCTGCTTTTTTATGGGCGGGGGACTACGAAGTGGGAGTATAAAACGATGAGATATTCCGATGGACGTGAAAGACAAACTTTTGTCCATACAAATAATCCTTATTCTGACTTGGGGTATTATTTCCTAACCTCTTCTCAGAATGTGAAAGAAATGGAGACTGTAAAATCAGAGCCGAAAGATGGAGTGATAGAGTTGAATACTTTTGATGATTATCTTTTGCATGAAAAAGATTTGGTATCTCTTAATAAATCAGGCCGTGAACTTTTTGGAGAGTCGCTTATGTCGACGATATCTGTTCCTTTTGATAATATTGAAGGTATAGTGCAGGAAGATGCTGTGGTGGAATGTCGGTTGATTGCTAAGACGAATATATCTAAAGATTTTGTACTCTCGATAAATGGCGAAGATGTTGTGAAGGGTCGTGTATCCGGCGTATCAACAGGTGCTAATTATTATGAATACATAAAAGCGAGGTCTGCTGAGGCTTTTGGTTATTGGAAAGGAGAGAAAGGTAAGTCTTTCAATATTAAGGTAGACTATTTTGAAAAAAATAATACAACTGCTTATTTAGATTACATTCGTGTGCATTTGAAGAGAACACTTCAAACGTACAATGAGCCAACCTTTTTTCGCAATGTGTCGTCGATCAATCATAAGTCTTGCTTTATAATAAAGAATGCGACTTCAAATACAATTGTTTTGGACGTTACTGATGCACAGAGTCCGAAAGTTGTAGAAGCTGTGTTGAGTGGAACAGAACTCTCGTTTGTAATTCCACAATCTTATCAATTGAGAGAGTTTGCCGTAGTTCAGTTAGACAAGTCTGTTCCGTCTATTGCTGCAAAAGACGCACAGCAGGTTGGTAACCAGAATTTACATAGTACTAAACAGGTTGATATGGTTATAATTTCTCCTTTTGCATTTAAAAGCGAAGCAGAGCGTTTGAAGAAAGCCCATGAGGAGAAGGACGATCTAGTTACTGAGGTGTTTACTCCGGAAGAGATTTATAATGAGTTTTCAAGTGGAACGCCGGATGCTACAGCTTACCGACGATTGATGAAAATGTTTTATGATAGAGGGAAAGAGGATGCTAAAGCTCCTAAATATCTTCTGCTTTTTGGAGACGGTGCATTTGATAACCGGTTTGTAACAAACGATTGGAAAAAAGTAGGAGATAATGAAAAGAACAATATGCTGTTAACTTATCAGACTACTGAATCATTAGATATGTATTCCTATACGGTAGATGATTATTTTGGTTTTCTGAAAGATTCTGGAAAGGATATATCAATGGCTACGTTGGATATTGCCGTTGGACGTTTTCCTGTCCGTACTCGGAAGCAGGCAACGGAGGTTGTTGATAAGGTAATCTCTTATATGAATAACTCGGATTTAGGTATTTGGAAGAATAATCTGTGCTTTATTGCTGATGATGGCAACAATGCGGATAGTTTTAAGGTGGAGCACCAGATAGATGCTGAAAATTTAGCACTTACGAGGGAGATTGAGTCTCCTGAATATATCGCTAATAAAATCTATTTTGATGCTTTCAAAAAGGACTTAGGCGGCGCCGGTAAATATCCGGAAGTGGAGGAGAGAATTGTAGAGAAATTGAAAAACGGTATGTTCCTTCTAAATTATGTAGGACATGGAAACACAGAGAATTTGAGTGATGAGCAGGTGATAAAACACAATGATATTTTGAAATATACTTACAAACACTTACCCTTGTGGATAACTGCAACTTGCGATTTTTGCCGCTTTGATGCTGTTGCTACATCAGCTGGTGAGGATGTGTTTTTAAGGGATAAAAGTGGGGGGATAGCATTGTTTACGACATCCCGTGTCGCCTTTACGGATATTAATGAGCGGATGAACCGCCAGTTTATGAATCTATTATTCAAAAAGGAAAATGATTTGTATCTTACATTAGGTGAAGTTATGAAGCAAACTAAATTAGGTGAAAAAACAGATAAACGTAAACTAGGCTTCTGTCTGATCGGTGACCCTGCATTACGATTGTCCTATCCGAAACACCGCGTTCAGGTTACAACCATTAGCGGTTCACCGGTAGGAAAAGATACGGTTGTTTTTAATGCAAACGCCTGGATAACGGTGGAAGGAGATATCCAGGATACAAAAGGAAGCCTTGTCTCTGACTTTAATGGAGAATTGCGTGCTAAGATATTGGATGGTTACCGAAGAGATTCCACATTAGGTAATAATCCCTATAAAAATAAGATCTATTATCATGATTACTTCAATACCGTTTTTGAAGGCGGCGGTTCTGTGAAAAACGGTAAGTTTAAGTTTACCTTTAAAGTACCGAAGGATATTTCCTATTCTGATAATACTTGTGGTAAAATGAGCTTGTATGCTTTTGATAAAACAGCAGGTGAGGACGCGCAAGGATATTTCAATAAGTTTTTAGCGAACGGAACAAAGGATGATCCGGATAACGATTCGGAAGGCCCGGAAATACGGTCGTTATTCCTGAATGATTCTACTTTTGTGAGTGGAGATAAAGTGAACAATACGCCTTATTTCTATGCCAGACTTTGGGATAAAAGCGGAATCAATGTGACAGGCAGCAGTATCGGACATGACATCACGTTGAATATCGATAACAATCCGGTAACGAACTATACATTAAATTCTTATTACGAATTTATTCCTGACTCGGAAGGCGAAGGTATTGTGAAGTTCGCTATCCCGGCACTGGAACCGGGTTTGCACGATGCCGAGTTCAAAGTCTGGGATATCATGAATAATCCTACGACCTGCACCTTCCAATTTGAAGTCGTCGAAGGCCTCAAACCCTTCATCTCCCGTCTTATTGCTACGCCGACTCCGGCTAAAGGTAACGTGAAGTTCCGTCTCTGGCATAATCGTCCGGAGACCCAGATGAAAGTCGGTATCCTGGTCTACGACATTACGGGGCGTCTGCATTGGAAGCATGAGGAAACAGGATCGTCCGAACTGTTCAAAGACTATGTGATCGACTGGGACTTGCGGAATAACGCAGGCTCACATGTGCGCCCCGGTGTTTATCTCTACCGTGCCGCTATCAGTACCAATAATTCGAAAGAGGCAACTGAGACGCAGAAAATGATTATTTTATGGTGATTTTATCTACATTTGCAAGAAATACAATAAATCATGGAAAGTATATACAAGGCAAATGAAGAGAGATACGCCAGCATGATGTATCGTCGTTGCGGCCGAAGCGGGATACTGCTGCCGGCTGTTTCGCTGGGGTTATGGCATAATTTCGGAAGTGTGGATGTGTTCAGCAACTTCAGTAAGATTGCTTATACCGCATTCGATAACGGGATCACCCATTTCGATCTCGCCAACAATTATGGCCCGGTTTACGGATCGGCGGAAGAGAACTTCGGAAGGATATTGAAGAAAGGTCTCGGCGTGTATCGCGACGAGCTGCTTATCTCCACCAAGGCCGGTTACGACATGTGGCCCGGCCCTTATGGAAACTGGGGAAGCCGTAAATACCTGATGGCAAGTCTCGACCAGAGCCTGAAACGTATGGGACTCGATTATGTGGATATTTTCTATTCGCACCGTCCCGACCCCGAAACTCCCATAGAAGAAACGATGGGTGCACTGGCTGATATTGTCCGTCAGGGAAAAGCCCTGTATGTCGGCATTTCAAACTATAACGCGGAGCAGACCGCGAAAGCGCTGGCCGTACTGAAAGAGCACCGCGTACCTTGTCTGATCCACCAGGCACGCTATTCCATGTTCGACCGTTGGACGGAACCCGACCTGCTTCCCTTGTTGAAAGAAGAAGGTATCGGAATGATCGCTTTCTCTCCTCTGGCACAGGGAATGCTCACCAAAAAATATCTGCACGGTATACCTGAAAATTCAAGAGCCGCCCGGTCGACCGGCCATCTGCAACGGGAACAGGTGACGGAAGATAAGATAAACAAGATCCGTCTGTTGAATGAATTGGCCGCCCAGCGCAACCAGACCCTTGCAGAAATGGCATTGGCCTGGCTATTGAAAGACGACCGCGTAACCAGCGTGTTGATTGGTGCCAGCTCGGTTGAGCAACTGCTTGACAATCTGAAAGCGTTGCGCAATACAAATTTCACGGCAGACGAGCAGGAGAGGATCGAGAGGATATTAAAAATGTGATTACGAATTATCTTAGTTTCTTCCGGACGAAACTAAAGTTTCTTAGGCAGGAAACAAAAGTTTCTCCCTGATGAAACAAAAGTTTCCTAGGCAGGAAACTAAATGGGGTTGCCGACTCCGTTTCACCGTTCCCTGCATCCTCTAATAATAAATCAATAACAGAAACAAAGCAATGAAACCATTCTTATATCAGATAGCCTCTATATTCTATCAGCAATACGGCGCGGAAGTCAGCAAGCTGGCTTTTGTGTTCCCCAACCGTCGAACAGGTCTTTTCTTTCAGAAGTATCTTTCGGAGGTAGCCGAGAAGCCGCTTTTCTCGCCAACTATCCTGACCATCAACGACCTGTTCGTGCAGTTGAGTGGCAAGCAGACGGCCGACCGTATCAACATGCTGTTCACGCTATACGATATATATGTACG
>OGEI01001193.1_pt1 | contig 11085 bp, 10 predicted proteins | sample 1570631 | NCBI WGS metagenome assembly OGEI01 (sample SAMEA2582139, study PRJEB24529) | metagenome | biome: Human gut stool | place: China | collected 2011
GGGTAATGCTTTACAGTTTAATTGTTTCAAAACAAAATTTCTTGATAACAATCAATTTTTTAATATTTGCTAGCATAAAAAGAAAACAAATGCAAAAAAATGTGATCTAGTTCACATTTTTCTCTTGAAATTCATTTGTCAAGCTCCATTTAGTGTAGTACTAAAGTTTCACGCTAATGTGAAACGGGTACAAATTCAAAGAAAGAGGAAAGAATATGAACTTTGAAAAATTCACAACAAAATTACAAGAAGCCTTAGCTGAGGCGCAGTCTTTAGCTGTGGGGAAAGATAATGGATACATTGAACCTGCTCATTTACTTTACGCATTATTAAAACAAGCTGATGGTTCAATCGCTCCACTTTTTACCGCATTAAACGTGCAACCAAAACAGTTAGAAAGCGAATTATCCGTCATTTTAGACCGCTTGCCACAAGTGCAAGGTGGCACAACACAACTTTCGCAACAAACAGTGCGGTTGTTAAATCAATCAGATAAATTATCACAACAATTCGGCGATAGCTTTATTTCATCTGAATTGTTTGTGTTAGCAGCCATTGAAGACAGTGGCGATTTAGGAAAATTATTGAAAAAATTTGGCTTAACAAAAGAAAAAATTACACAAGCAATTAGTCAAATTCGTGGAGGAGAAACCGTGAATAATCAAAACGCAGAAGAAACCAGACAAGCATTACAAAAATATACTATTGACTTAACCGAACGTGCCAAAGCAGGTAAATTAGACCCAGTAATTGGTCGTGATGAAGAGATCCGCCGTGCAGTGCAAGTACTACAACGCCGCACCAAAAACAACCCCGTGTTAATTGGTGAACCAGGTGTCGGTAAAACTGCAATCGTAGAGGGCTTGGCACAACGTATTGTCAATGGTGAAGTACCTGAAGGCTTAAAAAATAAACGTGTACTTTCTTTAGATATGGGCGCCTTAATTGCCGGTGCGAAATACCGCGGTGAATTTGAAGAGCGTTTAAAAGCCGTTTTAAATGAGCTTTCAAAAGAAGAAGGTCGCGTGATCCTCTTTATTGATGAAATCCATACCATGGTTGGTGCAGGTAAAACTGACGGTGCAATGGATGCGGGTAACTTATTAAAACCAAGTTTAGCACGTGGTGAATTACACTGTGTGGGTGCAACAACACTAGACGAATATCGTCAATATATCGAGAAAGATGCCGCACTTGAGCGTCGTTTCCAAAAAGTCTTTGTGGATGAGCCAAGTGTCGAAGATACCATTGCGATCTTACGTGGTTTGAAAGAGCGTTATGAGATCCATCACCATGTAGATATTACTGACCCGGCAATCGTGGCAGCAGCAACGCTTTCACATCGTTATATTTCCGATCGTCAATTGCCGGATAAAGCCATCGACTTAATCGATGAAGCCGCTTCTAGCATCCGTATGGAAATTGACTCTAAACCAGAGCCGCTTGATCGTCTTGAACGCCGTATTATCCAATTAAAATTGGAACAACAGGCATTACAAAAAGAAGAAGACGAAGCAAGCCGTAAACGTTTAGAAATGTTAGAAAAAGAGCTTGCTGATAAAGAACGCGAATATGCTGAACTTGAAGAAGTTTGGAAATCAGAAAAAGCGACCCTTTCAGGTTCACAACACATCAAACAAGAGTTAGATGCGGCGAAAACTGAAATGGAACAAGCGCGTCGTGCAGGTGATTTAAGTAAAATGTCTGAGCTTCAATACGGTCGCATTCCTGAATTGGAAAAACAACTTGCTGCCGCTGAAACTAGTGAAGGCAAAGAAATGAGCCTATTACGCTATCGTGTGACTGATGAAGAAATTGCGGAAGTACTTTCTAAAGCAACCGGCATTCCAGTTTCTAAAATGATGGAAGGTGAGAAAGAAAAACTCTTACGCATGGAAGAAGAATTGCACAAACGTGTGATCGGTCAAGAAGAAGCAGTCGATGCCGTTGCAAACGCGATTCGTCGTAGCCGTGCAGGGCTTTCTGATCCTAACCGTCCAATTGGTTCATTCTTATTCTTAGGACCAACTGGTGTAGGTAAAACAGAGCTTTGCAAAACTTTGGCGAAATTCCTCTTTGACAGTGAAGATGCGATGGTACGTATTGATATGTCAGAGTTTATGGAAAAACACAGCGTATCTCGTTTAGTGGGTGCGCCTCCAGGCTATGTTGGCTATGAAGAAGGTGGTTACTTAACTGAAGCGGTACGTCGTCGTCCATATTCGGTGATTTTGCTCGATGAAGTGGAAAAAGCACACGCAGATGTATTCAATATCTTATTACAAGTATTGGATGATGGTCGTTTAACTGATGGTCAAGGTCGTACTGTGGACTTCCGTAACACTGTGGTGATTATGACCTCTAACTTGGGTTCTGATTTAATCCAAGGCAGCAAAGACGAAAGCTATGGCGAAATGAAGGCCTTAGTGATGTCAGTGGTGAGCCAACATTTCCGTCCGGAATTCATCAACCGTATTGACGAAACAGTGGTATTCCATCCACTTGGCAAAGAGAATATCCGTGCGATTGCAAGCATCCAATTAGAACGTTTAGCAAAACGTATGGAAACTCGTGGCTACGAATTAGTGTTTACCGACGCTTTATTAGATTTCATTGCTGAAGTGGGTTACGACCCAATTTATGGTGCGCGTCCATTGAAACGTGCAATTCAACAAGAGATCGAAAATAGCTTGGCACAACAAATCTTATCTGGTCAATTATTACCAGGTAAAGTGGTAACCGTTGATTATACTGACGGTAAAGTTCAAGCCAGACAATAATTTGTAAAATGAAAAGCCATTTAGTGAAAGCTAAATGGCTTTTTTATGCTTTGGTAAAAGATAAAATAGGGTAGAATGACGCTGTTTATAGCGTATAAAAATGAGGAAAAAAATGACCGCACTTTTAAAAATAGGTTTAGTTTCAGTATCAGATCGCGCATCAAGTGGTGTGTATCAAGATCAAGGGATTCCCGAATTACAACAATGGTTAGAACAAGCGTTGGTGGATCCTTTTGAAGTGGAAACTCGATTAATTCCAGACGAGCAGCCATTAATTGAACAAACACTGAAAGAATTGGTGGATGAGCACCATTGTCATTTAGTGCTTACAACAGGTGGTACAGGGCCGGCAAAACGTGATGTAACACCTGATGCTACATTGGCTGTTGCTGATCGTGAAATGCCTGGATTTGGCGAGCAAATGCGTCAAGTGAGTTTACATTTTGTGCCGACAGCGATTTTATCTCGTCAAGTTGGTGTGATTCGTAAAAACAGCCTAATCTTGAATTTACCTGGGCAGCCAAAAGCCATCAAAGAGACTTTAGAAGGCGTGAAAGATGAGCAAGGCAAGGTCTTAGTGAAAGGGATTTTTAGTGCAGTGCCTTATTGCTTGCAATTAATTGATGGTATTTATATTGATACCAAGCCTGAAGTGATTACAAGCTTCCGACCAAAAGCCGCACGTCGCGAAAATTTGGAGAAATAAGATGAAAAAAATCGAAGCCATTATTAAGCCATTTAAATTAGATGATGTGCGTGAAAATTTATCTGATATTGGCATTAGCGGAATGACCGTGACTGAAGTCCGTGGTTTTGGTCGTCAAAAAGGGCATACAGAGCTTTATCGTGGTGCGGAATATATGGTGGATTTTCTGCCTAAAGTGAAAATCGAAATTGTCGTGCCAGATGATTTGCTTGAACAATGCCTTGAAACCATTGTTGAAACTTGCCAAACAGGCAAAATCGGTGATGGTAAGATCTTTGTTTATGATGTAGAACGCGTGATTCGTGTTCGTACAGGCGAAGAAAATGAGGAAGCCATTTAGTGGAAAAAAACTTAAATTTTAACCGCACTGTAGTCGCTATGGCGGCTTTAGTGATTGTGTTTGCGGGAATTAAACTGGCGGCAGAGATTGTCGTGCCTTTTCTATTGGCATTATTTATCGCCATTATTTGCTCGCCAGTGATTAAAGCAATGACACAACGTAAAGTGCCGCATGGTATTGCGATTGCCTTGCTGTTTATCTTAATTTTAATCGTATTCTTTTTCCTCGCGGGATTAATTAACAGCAGTGTGCAAGAATTTACACTCTCTATTCCGCAATATAAAGTGCTGCTTTCGGAGCGTATAAATGACGTCATGGTGTTAGCTCAAAAACTGAAATTGCCGATTGTGATTTCTCGCGAAGCCATTATGGAGCATTTTGATCCGAGTGTGATTATGAACTTTGTGAGCCGTTTATTATTAAACTTTTCTGGCGTCGTGACGAATGTTTTTGTGTTGATCTTAGCGGTGATTTTTATGCTGCTTGAAGCACCAACTATGAAGCATAAACTTGCTTTAGTTTTAAGTGACAATGAACATGATGTTGTCGCGGAAGAACATCATATTGATCGTATTTTAGACGGTGTGATTAGTTATCTTGGCGTGAAAACAGTGATTAGTTTGTTGACTGGTGTCACAACTTGGATTTTGTTGGACGTAGCGGGTGTGCAATATGCGATTTTATGGGCAACCTTAAGCTTTCTATTAAATTATATTCCGAATATTGGTTCGATTATTGCTGCAGTGCCTATTGTGGTGCAAGCATTATTGCTGAATGGATTTGGTGTGGGCATGGGCGTAACCGTCGGTATCATTGCATTAAATATTGTGATCGGTAATATTATTGAACCAAAAATGATGGGGAAAACCTTAGGGCTTTCTACCTTGGTTGTATTCTTTTCCTTACTTTTCTGGGGATGGTTACTTGGTACGGTAGGCATGTTGCTTTCTGTGCCACTGACAATGGTGTTTAAAATTACATTGGAAAGCTCAGAATCAACGAAGAAATATGCGGCTTTATTAGGTGATGTAAACGAATAAAGTGCGGTCATAAAATGACATTATTTTAGCAATAAAAAAGCCACCGCTATGGTGGCTTTCTTTTTATCTTGTGTTCGATAGGTTAAGGTAAATCATCGACTTCTTTATCCACTTTTGGTGGAATCATATGTTCACGGCGTAGGCCGATATCATAAGCAATCGCAATCGCGATAAAGATTGATGAGTAAGTACCAAAACCGATACCAATTAATAACGCTAATGAGAAGTTATGAATTGATGGACCACCAAAGAAGAACAAGGCAATCACAACAAGAAGCGTTGTGAGAGATGTCATGATGGTTCTCGATAAGGTTTGCGTTAAGGAAATATCAATAATATCGATGGTTTCTACACGGCGAATTTTGCGGAAGTTTTCACGCACACGGTCGAATACCACGATACTATCGTTGATAGAGTAACCCACAACGGAAAGAATTGCCGCCACAAAGGTTAAATCCATTTCAACTTGTAATGCAGAGAACACCCCGAGGGTGACAACTACGTCGTGCGCAAGTGAGGCGATACCACCAACCGCTAAACGCCATTCAAAACGTGAACCGATATAAATCAACATCATTGCAAGGGTCGCAAGGGTCGCATAAACGGCACCTTGAGCTAATTCTTCACCTACGTTCGGCCCAACGAATTCAATACTGTTAATATGAATATTTGGATCAATCGTTTGAAGCATCCCTTTAACGTGTTCACCGATACCTGAATCGTTATTGTCAGCCGGTAAACGGATCATGACATCTTGTACAGAACCAGTTGTTTGAACAATTGGGCTTGAAATCCCGTTTTGGTTTAATGTGCTACGGATTTTCTCTAAATCAGCGGGTTGTGAGAAGTGAGTATCAAATACCACACCACCGGTAAAATCTAAGCCCCAGTTGAAGCCTTTTGTAATAATGAAGAAGAGGGAAATCGCCATCAAAATAGCAGAAAATGCATACCCCACAAATCTCACTTTCATAAATTCAGTGAGAGGGAATGGCAATTTAATCCCATTCACTTCACGGATAAAATGTCCGTTTTTATCTTTTGCAAATAATCTCATCTTATCCTACCTAAATTGATAATTTTTCAAGACGTTTACCGCCGTATAGGAAGTTCACGATAGCACGTGTTCCGGTAATTGCTGTAAACATTGAAATTGCCACACCTAATGCAAGAGTTACCGCAAAGCCTTGAATTGGACCGGTACCCACAGCATAAAGGATAATCGCCGTTAAAATTGTGGTTAAGTTCGCATCGAAGATAGAGGAGAATGCACCGTTATAACCTTCGTTAATGGCTTGCTGGATTGGACGACCATTACGAATTTCTTCTTTGATACGCTCAAAAATAAGTACGTTGGCATCCACCGACATCCCCAAGGTTAATACGATACCCGCAATCCCCGGCATGGAAAGTGTTGCACCAGGTAGGATAGACATTAAACCGACTAATAAAACGATGTTAATCACTAATGCGAAGCTTGCGATAACGCCGAAGATTTTGTAGTAAATCAACATGAAGAGGATGACTGCAATTAATCCCCAGAAGCTTGCATTGATACCTTGTTCTACGTTTTGTGCACCCAGTGAAGGACCAATTGTACGCTCTTCAACAATTTGCACTGGCGCGATTAATGCACCTGATTTTAATAACATAGAAAGGTTTTGTGCTTCCGCAGAGCTGCTTACACCAGTAATTTGGAAGTTAGAACTAAAGCGACCTTGAATGGTTGCGACGTTAATGACTTCTTCATTTTTCTCTAAAATGGTTTTGCCATTTTCGTCTTTTTTACCGTTGTCTTTGTATTCTACGTACAAGGTTGCCATTGGTTTTTTGTAGTATTTCTTGGTCGTTTGCGACATGATTTCGCCGCCTTCACTATCCAAGGTTACACTTACTTGTGGCGTATTGGTGTTTTGGTCTAAGCCCGAGCTTGAGTTGATGATGTGTTCACCACCCAATACGGCACGTTTGTAAAGTGCAACAGGTCTACCTTGACGGTCATATTTGATTTCTGTGTCAGAAGGCAACATACCACGAGCAGCGGACTCAGGGTTCACTAACGAATTCACAATACGGAATTCAAGTGTTGCAGTCGCCCCTAAAATTTCTTTTGCACGCGCAGTATCTTGAACACCCGGTAATTCGATTACGATACGTTCTGCACCTTGACGTTGGATAACCGCTTCAGCTACGCCTAATTCAGCAACACGTTTACGTAAAATCGTTAAGTTTTGCTCGATCGCTAAGTTACGTGATTCTGTTAATGCCGCTTCAGAAAGGGCAAGGTTTAAGGTGTTGTCACCAATATCAGACACTTCTAATGTTGGGTGTAACTGACGAATAATACGCGCTGCTTTTGACATTTGGTCTGCGTTTTCTAATGTGACCGTTGTACCAAATTTGTCGCCATTTTTAATCGCCGTAAACTGAATTTTTTCTTTACGTAATTCGTTGCGTAATGTGTCTTGTAACTGTTCTTGACGTTTAGCAAGCGCAGAATTCATGTCCACTTCCATCAAGAAACGCACACCACCACGTAAGTCCAAACCCCATTTCATCGGGTTAGCACCAATGCTACTTAACCAAGCCGGTGTTGCCGGTGCAAGGTTTAATGCCGTGGTGTAGTTGTTGCCAAGTTTTTCTGCAATTTTATCTTTGGCAAGAAGTTGGTCATCTGTGTTGGTGAAACGGGCAAGAATAGAGCCATTTTCAAGAACGATAGATTTGGTTGGAAGGTTATTTTCTTTCAGTACATTTTGTACTTCAGTTAATGCGGTGGTGTCTGCTTGTTGTCCGCGAGTACCAGAAATTTGCACCGCAGGATCTTCACCATAGATATTTGGAAGAGAGTATAAAGCACCAATGGCGACCACAAGGATCACCATTAGATTCTTCCATAATGGGTAACGATTTAACATAGTTTTCCCTTTAGGAATTTAAATTAGAGAGATTTTACAGAACCTTTCGGTAATACTGAAACGATGTAGTTACGGTTAATCGTGATTTCAGTAGTATCGTTTAAAGCGATAACAATTTCAGCACCTTCGGTTACTTTAGTGATTTTACCAATCAAACCACCAGCGGTTAATACTTCAGTGCCTTTCGCTAATTCAGACATTAATTTTTTGTGTTCTTTATTACGTTTCGCTTGTGGGCGGTAAATCATAAAATAAAAAATTAAACCGAAGATCACGAAAATAAATAACGTGGACATTGGGCTTTGTGCTTCCATTGTGTTTTCCTTATAAAATGAAAAGTTAAAAGTGTGCGTAAAATACCATAAAACGGCATTCAGTAAAAGCCGATGAAGGCAATAACAACTAGAATTTTGGAATTAATTGATTTTTTTCAAGCAAACTTCGAAGATTTGCTCGGAAAGCCAATGTTGATCCACTAATTCACATTGATTTTCTTCACAAAAAACAACAAAATTTTCTACCGCACTTTGACGATTTAATTGCAAAACTAATTCATCATTTGGCGCTAAATTTGCCAAAGCCTTCTTCGCGGTTAAAAGCGGAATCGGGCAGGAAAGTGCGGTCAAATTTAATTGATATTTCATGATTTAAGCTTGGCGACGAGCAAACATAATTTTGCCCATAGCCGTGAGTTGTTCTGCTGATAAATATTGCTTACCAAGCTCAAATAGCGGCTCTTCAAGGGCAATGTGTCTATCATAGCTCGCCACAAACAGCGTAATCAGCCTTTCATCTACATCAGTGCGTTTCTCTGCAATCAATTCTTCTAGCTGCTCAGAAAGCTTTGCCCAATTTTCATGCAAGGTAACGTGTTGTCGTTCTAATTCATCCACCGACTCTTTCGCTTGAGGTGCTTTTTCAATTAAAGCGGGGAAAAAGTCTTTTTCTTCATCATCATGATGAAGGGGGGCGGCGTGATTAAAATACTGCAAAATGGTTTTCACATCATTTAATACGGCTTGATTCACGCCATTTTTTTCTAAGTAGCCAGGAAGAATCGTAAGTTGCTTGCAAAAGCGTTTCACTTTGCTATGACAAGCATAAAGCATATCAATTGGCTCATTCCAGGTGGCAAATTGTTGAGGTTCGAGGATTTGCATAAGGTTTCCTTTGTTAAAAAGTGCGGTCAAAAAACATTTCATTTTTCTACCGCACTTTCATCAATTATGATTTATCCGCTAATTGTAATGGTGGAACAGGTTTGCCCATGCGAGCATAGAATTCCACGACAAAATCATCAAAACGATCGTCTTCGATAGCTTGACGAATTTCCGCCATTAAACGTTGATAATAGCGTAAATTGTGAATGGTATTTAAGCGTGCACCTAAAATTTCACCGCATTTATCTAAATGATATAAATAGGCTTTGGTGTAGTTTTTACAGGTGTAGCAATCACATTCAGGATCCAATGGGCTGGTATCATCACGATATTTTGCATTACGGATTTTGACAATGCCGTCTGTCACGAATAAATGGCCGTTACGTGCGTTACGGGTTGGCATTACGCAGTCGAACATATCAATACCACGACGCACACCTTCCACTAAATCTTCTGGTTTACCCACGCCCATTAAATAACGCGGTTTGTCAGCAGGGATTTGTGGACAAATGTATTCTAAAATGCGGTGCATGTCTTCTTTTGGTTCGCCTACCGCTAAACCGCCCACCGCATAACCGTCAAAGCCAATATTCACTAAACCTTCTAGTGATACTTTGCGTAATTCTTCAAATACGCCGCCTTGAATAATACCGAATAGCGCATTTTTATTGCCTAATTCATCAAAGCGATCGCGGCTGCGTTTTGCCCAACGAAGAGACATTTCCATGGATTTTTTCGCATAATCGAAAGTCGCTGGATAAGGGGTACATTCATCGAAAATCATCACGATGTCAGAACCTAAATCATATTGAATTTCCATGGATTTTTCAGGCGAAAGGAAAATGCGCTCACCGTTAATTGGGTTTTGAAATTTCACGCCTTCTTCGGTGATTTTACGTAATTTACCTAAACTAAATACTTGGAAACCGCCACTGTCAGTCAAAATCGGACGATGCCATTGCATAAAGTCATGTAAATCACCGTGTTTACGCATCACTTCCTGTCCAGGACGAAGCCATAGATGGAACGTGTTACCCAGTAAAATTTCAGCACCCGTCGCACGCACTTCTTCTGGTGTCATGCCTTTTACCGTGCCATAAGTACCCACCGGCATAAATGCAGGGGTTTCTACGCTGAACGTGCCTTGTGGACGTTCAAACACCAAGCGACCACGACGCGCACTGCCGCTGGTTTTATCTAATTCATATTTCATTTTCTTTCCTCAACGAATAAACAGTTCGTAGGTTGTTGTTCAATAAAAAAGCCTGTTTTGTTTTCACAGGCTTAACAATCTTTGTGAGAGTGCATTTTATGCGGTGTGATTTAATAAGTCAAAAAATCTCTTGCAGAAGTAAATTTTCATGCTAATATGAATAAAAATGCATTTTAAGTGAATAATTATATTTTAGATCGGGAGGCAATTATGCAACGGAGAACACTTTTTAAATTAGCAGGTACGACAGCGTTAGGTATGGCATTGGCACCAAAATTGATGGCAGAAAATCAGGTATCAAAAGCAACTTCAACGAAAGTATTACATCTCAATTTTAATGAGAATGCGCTAGGGATGTCGGAAAAAGCAAAACAAGCGATTATGAATAGTTTAGCAATCGGTTCATATTATCCAGATGATCAACGTGCAGCAGTCATTACGCAATTAGCCGCTAAACACAATGTTGCTGAAAGTTTTATTTCATTGGGGAATGGTTCTTCAGAAAATATTCAAGCTGCCGTTCAAGCATTGATCGTTAAGGCTCAAAATGCAAAACAAGCGGTTCAACTTGTGGTGCCGGATCCAACCTTTAATTATGCAGAATTATATGCAAAAGCGTTAGGTGTGCCAGTGGTGAAAGTGCCGCTCGCAGATGATTTTTCTTTTGATTTAACGAAGTTAAAAAACGCCGCAGAAGCCTTTGATGGTGTGACGATTTTCTATTTATGTAACCCAAATAATCCAACATCAATGATTACGCCGGCTAAAACACTTTTCCCTTGGATTAAATCATTTTCTCAAAATAGCTATTTTCTGCTAGATGAAGCTTATGTGGACTTTGTGGAGGATCCTGCCTTTGAAACAGGTATGACATTAGTCAAAGAAGGCTTGAAAAATGTATTAGTGACACGGGCTGTCTCTAAGTTTT
>OGEI01001206.1_pt1 | contig 10975 bp, 10 predicted proteins | sample 1570631 | NCBI WGS metagenome assembly OGEI01 (sample SAMEA2582139, study PRJEB24529) | metagenome | biome: Human gut stool | place: China | collected 2011
TGTTGATGATAAGTTCAAGCTCAGTGTCGGCAGCGAGGTAGAATTAAGCCATAACTTCGGTGGACGTAACGGTTTCTATACCATTCCGACGCTGGCTATCAAATGGACATTCGATTAAATACAGATATATGATACAAAAACTATTGGGGTTTGACAAACAGACCATGACCCTCCGGACAGAAGTGATCGCCGGGATTACAACATTCCTGACGATGAGTTATATTCTGGCAGTGAATCCTTCTGTCCTGGGAACTACCGGCATGGATAAAGGAGCTGTTTTTACGGCTACGGCACTGGCTTCCGCCATCGCCACTCTCCTACTGGCTTTCATGGCTAAACTTCCGTTTGCCCAGGCTCCAAGTATGGCGCTGAATGCTTTCTTCGCTTTTACACTGGTACAGGGGATGGGATATTCATGGCAAACGGCAATGACGGCGATGTTTGTGGAGGGGGTTATCTTTATCCTGATCACATTCCTGAATATCCGGGAGATCATACTGAACAGCATACCGATGATTGTGCGGTATGCCATGTCGTAGGGAATAGGAATGTCCATTGCTTTCAACGGGTTGAAGAATGCGGGGATCATTGCCCCGAATCCGGAGACGTTCGTTATGTTCGGGGAGTTTTCCCCGGCTTCCGTCCTGGCTATGATCGGTATCCTGCTGAGCGGCGTATTGATCGTGAAAAAGGTGAAAGGGGCTCTATTCTATAGTATCCTGATATGTACTTTGATCGGAATCCCTCTGGGGGTAACGGAGATACCGGACGGATTTTTCCCGGTTTCCATGCCGCACTCGATGGAGCCGACTTTCTGTAAGTTCGACTTTACCGGTTTCTTTACGTTAGACATGGCGGTAATCATATTTACCTTATTGTTCATGAATATATTCGATACGGTAGGGACATTGGTCGGGTTGGCATCTAAAACGGGCATCATGGGTAAGGACGGGCAAATCCCGCACGTCAAAGAAGCGATGATGTCTGACGCTATCGGGACAACTGTCGGTGCTATGATGGGTAGCTCTACGATCACAACTTATGTTGAAAGTGCTTCCGGTATTGCGGAAGGGGGACGTTCGGGATTCACTTCCCTGGTTACAGGGGGCTTATTTATCCTGGCTTTGTTCTTTGCTCCTTTATTCCTGCTTATCCCGAGTGCCGCCACTACGGGTGCCCTGGTTCTTGTCGGCGTCTTTATGATGGATTCTATCTCAAAGATCGATATGGATGATATATCCGAGGCTTTACCTGCCTTCATTACGATCATTATGATGGTGCTCACCTACTCCATCGCGGATGGTATGGTATTGGGATTACTTTGTTACGTGCTCGTCAAGCTGTTCTGCGGAAAACATAAGGAAGTCAGCATAACGATGTATGTGCTGGCAGGGTTGTTTATATTGAAGTTTATTTTTGCATAGTCGAAATCTCATAAATAAGAAAAGCGCCCTATGCTAAACAGAGCGCTTTTCTTATTATTTCAAAGGTATATCTTCAAACAACTTGTCCGGACTCTGCCGGCAGTCAAAAACAGTCAATATATAAATGACAGTTCCTCTTTGCTTGTAGATAATCTTATAATTTCCTTCAATCGTTTCCTGGCATTACGTGTCCATTTGATCTGATTGACAGGTTTTACCATTTCTTTATCTCTTCCAGAAGTGCTTCGTGAGTTATGCAACGGTTATGAGCGATATCATCTTCGGCCTCCCTGATCTCATTAACCAATCCTTTCTGATCCAGGGCTAAAGGATAGCTCATAGCTTTATCCTTTTTGTACATTCTCTTAACCCAATGTTCAGCTTTGGATATAGCTTCTTCATTGTTGAGTAATTCTGCAAGCTGTTGCAGAATACTTTCACGACGCGCATTTAATTCATAGGTAGTCATATAATTCTTTTTTAAAGGTTTGGTACAAAGATAGAAAATCCTCCGATACAACAGAACGGTATCGGAGGATTATTATATATTAATGTATAGCTTACCAGATAACCACCCGGTCGGCAGGCATCATATACATCGGATCGCCTTCTTTAATATCGAAAGCGGAGTAGAATGTATCGATGTTGCGAAGGGCGGCATTGACACGCCATTTACCCAATGAATGCGGGTCGATCTTGGTCAGACGCAGGATCTCTTCGGGACGGATATTCTGTCCCCAGAGAGTGGCGTATCCCAGGTAGAAACGTTGCTCGTTGGTGAAACCGTCGATCGGAGCCGGCGTTTTGCCATTCAGTGAGTTCAGATAAGCCAGGTGAGATACCAGCAGACCACCCTGATCGGCAATGTTTTCCCCCAAGGTATAACGTCCGTTGGCATGAACACTGTCTACCACAATGATATCGTCATACTGCTGAACCAGACGGTCGGCACGTTCTGTGAAACGGGCGGCATCTTCAGCAGTCCACCAGTCGGTCAGGTTACCATCTTTATCGTAGTTACGTCCCTGGTCGTCGAAACCGTGAGTCATTTCATGGCCGATCACGACACCGATAGCTCCATAGTTCACCGCATCATCCGCATCCGGATTGAAGAAAGGAGGTTGCAGGATAGCAGCAGGGAAACATATCTCGTTGGTTGTCGGGTTATAATAGGCATTCACCGTCTGCGGAGTCATTCCCCAGCGGGATCTGTCAACCGGTTTGCCGGCCTGTGCCAGCATATAATCCATTTCAAAGATATTCGAACGGCATACGTTTGCCCAGTAAGAATCGTCTTTTATCTCCAACGCAGTGTAATCGCGCCATTTGTCGGGATAACCGATCTTCACGATAAAGGCAGACAGCTTTTCCTGTGCTTTTGCTTTTGTTTCATCGCTCATCCATTCAAGGCCGGCGATACGTTCGGATAAAGCTTTCTGCAGGTTACCTACCAGCGTCAGCATCTTTTCCTTCGAAGAAGCCGGGAAATACTTAGCCACATACATCTGACCGACAGCCTCTCCCAAAGCACCGTTTACGGTAGACAGGGAGCGTTTCCAGCGCGGCTGTTGTTCCTGTTTTCCGGACATTGTCTTTCCGTAGAAATCAAATTCGGCAGCAACAAATTCATCGCTCAGGTAAGGAGCAGCGGCATTAAGCAGGTTGAATGCCAGATAATATTTTTGTTCGTCGATAGAAACGTTTTTCAGGAATTCATCCAATGCCCCGTAAAACGGAAGTTGTTTGGCATCCAGGTATTCTATTTCCATCAATCCCATACTCTCAAAATAGACATCCCAGTCGATCGGATTGTTTTTGGCTTTGAATTCTTCCAGTTTGATCTTATTGTAATTCTTCTGGCTGTCGCGCAGGTCTTCACGGCTGTAAGAGATTTCGGCAATACCTGTTTCGATCTTCATTACGGCATTCACCGCCGATTCAGCCTGTTCGGGAGATGCTCCGGTCAGGGTAAACAGCCGGTTAATGAATTGCTTATAGGCATCACGCATTTTTACCGTTCCTTCATCGTCGAGCAGATAGTAATCGCGATCGCCCATACCGATACCGGCCTGGTATAGCTGTACGATATTCATCGAGCTGTTTTTTTCGTCGGCATCTACGAAGAGAGCAAAGAACGGAGCCATTCCCTCTTTATGCAAAACGGCAACCATCTTGGCAACATCCGCTTTCGTACCTAGTCGCTGTATCGCTTCAAGCTGTTCTTTTATAGGAGCCATACCCTCTTTGTTCAGCTTTACGCTGTCCAATCCCATTTCATACAGGGAGCCGATCTTTTGGGCCACGCTTCCGGCTTCCTGTGGAGTGCTTCCCAGTTCATCGATAAGCGAACGAAGTTGTTCCTGATTGTTGTCACGCAACTGGTCGAATGTGCCAAAACGTGAGTACTCCGGTTTCAGAGGATTTTTTTCTATCCAGCCACCACAGGCATACTGATAGAAATCAGTTCCGGGCGCTACAGTCGTGTCCAGGTTTGCCAGATTGATGGCGTCTACTTTTGCAGTTTCCTTCACAGGTGATTTACTGCAACCCGACATTGCAACCATACCGGCAGCAACCAGGGGAATTACCATTAACTTTCTCATTTTTGTTCAACGTTTACTTGAATTATGCCGCAAAGGTATACAAAATCAGCAAAGTAGAACCATTTTTACCCTAATATGACTGATTATTACACCATCCTCTGCCGGTAAATTATGTACTTTTACGGTCATAAAACAGTTATAAACTTAATTTTTATCATGAATCACTCTATGAAGACCGTAACAATCCTGATGGCCGTGTTGATTTGCGTGCTGACAGGTTGTAAGAACCCGTCCGGAAACGGAGGCACCTTTGAGATAGGTGACAAGACTTTTCTGCTGAACGGCAAGCCTTTCGTTATAAAAGCTGCCGAAATACATTACACACGTATCCCTGTCGAATACTGGGAACACCGTATCCAAATGTGTAAAGCCCTTGGCATGAACACCATTTGTATCTATGCTTTCTGGAATATCCATGAGCAGAAACCGGGCGAATTCGATTTCACCGGACAGAACGACATCGCCGCTTTCTGCCGTCTGGCACAAAAAGAGGGAATGTACATCATGCTGCGCCCCGGCCCATACGTTTGTTCCGAATGGGAAATGGGCGGTCTCCCCTGGTGGTTGCTGAAGAAAGACGATATCCAGCTCCGCACGAACGACCCGTATTTTATGGAACGTACCCGTATTTATATGAATGAGATCGGGAAACAGCTGGCCGACATGCAGATCACCCGCGGCGGCAACATCATCATGGTGCAGGTGGAAAACGAATACGGTTCGTATGCTACGGACAAAGAATATATTGCCAAAAACCGGGACATCCTGCGGGAAGCCGGATTTACGGATGTTACTCTCTTCCAGTGCGACTGGAGTTCGAACTTCCTCAACAATGCGCTCGACGACCTGGTATGGACGGTGAATTTCGGTACCGGAGCCAATATAGACGAGCAATTCAAAAAGCTGAAAGAGGTACGCCCCAACACCCCGCTGATGTGCAGCGAATTCTGGAGCGGATGGTTCGACCATTGGGGACGCAAGCATGAGACACGCGATGCGGAAACCATGATCTCCGGATTGAAGGATATGCTCGACCGCAACATCTCTTTCTCCCTCTATATGACGCACGGGGGTACGACCTTCGGCCATTGGGGCGGTGCAAACAGCCCGGCTTATTCCGCCATGTGCAGCTCATACGATTATGACGCGCCCATCAGCGAAGCCGGCTGGACAACTCCCAAATATCACAAACTGCGTGAATTTATGACGAATTATATGGCTCCGGGCGAAGTGATGGCCGACATACCGGAAGCTTTCCCGATGATTGAAATCCCTGAATTCGAACTAAAGGAAACAGCTCTCCTGTTCGACAACCTGCCCGAACCGAAAACCAGCCGCGACATCCAGCCGATGGAAAAATTCGACCAGGGTTGGGGTAGCATCCTCTACCGCACTACGTTACCGGCAGTAAAAGCCGGTACAACCCTGCTAATCGACGAAGTGCACGACTGGGCACAGGTGTTCGTCGACGGAAAGTTGATAGGCCGTCTGGATCGCCGCCGCGGAGAAAACACGATCAAACTGCCCGCCACTGCCGCCGGCGCCCGATTGGATATCCTGATCGAAGCGATGGGACGCGTCAACTTCGACAAAGCCATCCACGACCGGAAAGGGATCACCAATAAAGTGGCGCTTATCACCGAATCGTCTACCGACGAATTGAAAGACTGGCAGGTATATAATCTTCCGGTAGATTATGCTTTTGCGAAAGACAAAAAATTCGCAGCCGGTAAAAAGGCGGAAGGCCCTGCGTATTATCGTGCGACATTCAACCTGGAGACTCCCGGAGACGTATTCCTCGATATGCAGACCTGGGGCAAAGGTATGGTTTGGGTGAATGGCAAAGCAATGGGGCGTTTCTGGGAAATCGGCCCGCAGCAGACTTTATTCATGCCCGGCTGCTGGCTAAAGAAAGGGGAAAATGAAATTATCGTTCTCGACCTGAAAGGCCCCGAAAAGGCGACTATCAAAGGACTTAACCAGCCGATCCTGGATATGCTCCGTGCCGAAGCTCCCCTTACCAACCGTAAAGAGGGACAAAATCTGGATCTGAAGAACGAAAAGCCTGTCGGACAAGGTTCATTGAAAGCGGGTAACGGCTGGCAGGAAGTCCGGTTCGATGCGCCTGTCGAAGCTCGCCATTTCTGTCTGGAAGCGTTGAACGCACAGGACGGTGGAAACAATGCAGCTATCGCAGAATTTTATCTACTCGATGAAAACGGTAACCCGCTCGGACGCCAACACTGGCAGATCGGATATGCGGACAGCGAACAGACCTACGGAGGAAACTTTACAGCCGATAAGATCTTCGATTTGCAGGAGTCAACCTATTGGAGTACGGCCAGAGGGGCTAAATACCCTCATCAGGTGGTGATCGATTTGCGTGAAACGGTTACAGTTTCCGGCTTCCGTTATCTCCCCCGTGCCGAAGAAGGCTATCCGGGAATGATCAAGGATTATAAAGCGTATGCGAAGATGACACCGTTCAAGTATTGATTGGTTCGGAAATTGCCAGAATATACCGTGGGATGTGCATCCCACGGTTATTCACATAGAACCCTGATCAGGGTTCTCAACGACGCTATATCAAAATAGCTCACTTAGTATTTTCTATATTTTATCCTTGCTTCTCCTTCAACAACTGTTCCAGCAAAGCGGATTTTTCTTTTTCGAGGGCAAGCATACGCTCGTAAAGCTCGCTGGTTTGTTTATTTAATTCTACGATTTTATCCAGAGGATGAATAATGTTCTCTATCTTTTCGGTATTCCCTACAATATTTCCATTATTAGAACTTCCACTTTCAAATGTATTCTCAATCACTACCGACAGCGGATTCTCCTGTAATTCCTGAATAATCTTCGGAGATACATTTAATATATTAGCTATTTTCAGCAGCGTATCGTTTTCGATCACCCGGCGGCTTTCCAAGCGGGAGACTCCCGATTGGTCTATTCCCAACTTTTCGGCTAGCGTTTCCTGTTTGATACCCAGTATCTGACGTAATCTCTGAACATTTGCGCCCTGGTTTACATTTCCGGTTATTCTCTGTTCTGCTTCTTTTTCCATACCTTATTTATTTTATTGGAGACAAATATAAGGACAAAACAATTAAGTACCTGTCCGTGATATAGGGAAATAACAAAATCAAATCTGTTTTTCTTCGGATGAAGCTGCATAAAATATGCAAGGCGCCACATATTTTATGCAGGAAAATATTTCACCGGAAAAAAATAATTACCGTCTTTTGTAAAACCAAAGCAATAGCATGATTTTATTGCCTAGAGGTACATCTCCTAACAACAGAAAAGGGGAGAAGGAGATCGACAAGCCTAATAACTATATTTACTTTGCTGTAGGTAAAAGCACGTAAATAGTCAGAAACTGCCCCGTCCGAGAGGATAAGGCAGTTTATTTTTGAAATTCGGGGCGAGAAGTTAGGTCGGAGAGTTTAAAAAGACTATATTTGGCTCGTCAGAACTTTCTGATTGCTCTGTTTGAGCGATTGGATTTTTTCAGAATCTTCTGAAGATGCTTTTTCGATAAAAAGACAAATTCAGAACTCTCTGAAATAAATTATTCAACAGAAAAATAAAATCAGAAGGTTCTGAATCTATTTTTTTGAAGGAAAAACGCTTTCAGAGCTTTCTGAAGATATTATTTCCATAAAAGACCATTTTCAGAACCTTCTGACTTTATTTTTTAGTATAAACCTTATAAAAAAATGCCATGAAAGAAATTGTTGCTGCCAATTTAAACAACGCCCGCAACACCGAGCATTTCCAGTTTCATGCCAACGTCCTCACCTTCGCCACCTCCGCCCTGGCTGTCGAGTTGAAGATCGAAACCCTTCAGAAAACCTATGCCGACCTTTTTAAACGCGAAGACGACCTTTATATGCAGACCCGCGCCTACGAAGAAACACAGGCTATGAACGAAAAAGACCGCGAACGCGATGATCTTTTTATCTATATCAAACAGGTGGTGGCTGCTATGCTACACTCTTTCCCTACACGACGCTCTTCCGATCTGGTGGTTGCTGCTATGCTTTATAGCCCGGTGCCCGAAAAAAAGATCGCTGCGCAGAAAATCGAGTTCCAGATGCGTCCTTACAAAGATGCAGCCTCAAAACCGGCCGCCGAAAACACGGCGCAGGTGACAAATTGCCTGCAAGTCCTCGAAAGTGATGCCAATACAGCATACATCACCACCCTGGGGCTGACCGACGTGCTTCCCCTGTTGAAGCAGGCAAACAATGAGTTCAACGAACTGTATGTGAACCGTTCCGATGTCAAGCTCGGCCGTGTCAGCAACGACAACCTGAAATCTGTCCGTTCGCAGACGGACGAGGCTTACCGTGCGATGGTGAAGGCTATCAACGCCCTCTGGCTGGTGAACGAAACGATTACCCACGATGCAGCGCAGGCAGCAAAGCTGGGTGTTTTGATCGATAATATTAACGCATTGATCGTGCAATTCTCCGAAACCCTCTCGCGCCGCAAAGCCGGAACGAAGCCGGAGATTCCTGCCGATCCGACTCCCAAACCTGATCCCACTCCGAAGCCCGATCCCGACGACGATCGTCCGGTGATTGAATAAATACGACAGACTTATACAGGGCAGGCTTCGAACCTGCCCTTCTTTATATTGAATATCCTCAGCTAACCGGAAGCACAAATCATCATCATTTTTCCGATATCTCCTCCTTTTCCACGAATATTTGTATAAAAAACAATAATTCGTAGGATATTGCTCTAAAATTCCCCCTTTTTGACGAATTAGTGGTACTGTGGTTTGAATAATATAACGTATTTTTGACACATAATAAAGAATCACAGTACCATATCATGAAGAAACATTTATTATTATGGATCGCAGCGACCGCACTATGTTGCTCCTGCACGCAGAAAAAAGAAACCAGTCAGCCCCTACCATTCAAAGACGGTGAATTTAAAGAATGGGCGCAAACTCCCCCGATGGGTTGGAACAGTTGGGATTGCTACGGCCCGACCGTGGAAGAACACGAAGTAAAGGCGAATGCCGACTATATGGCCGACAAGCTGAAAGAATATGGCTGGGAATATGTAGTCGTAGACATCCGCTGGTTCGTGGAAAACGACAAGGCAGGCGGTTACAACCAGACCGATCCCCGATATGTATTGGATGAATACGGACGTTACCAGCCGGCAGTAAACCGTTTTCCGTCGGCCAAAGACGGCAAAGGGTTTAAGGAACTGGCGGATTATGTGCATAATAAAGGACTGAAATTCGGTATCCATATTATGCGCGGTATCCCGAAAGAAGCGGTCGAAAAGAAACTGCCGGTAAAAGGGATCGAGGGAATCACCGCCGACCAGATCTATTCACCCGAACTGCAATGCGAATGGTTAAGGGATAATTATACGATCGTTGCCGATAAACCGGGGGCGCAGGAATACTACAATTCTATCTTCGAGCTTTATGCTTCGTGGGGAGTGGATTTTATTAAGATCGACGACCTGTCGAGCACCTACCATCAGGGTGAGATCGAGCTGATACGAAATGCCATCGACCATTGCGGCCGCCCCATCGTATTAAGTTCTTCCCCGGGGGAAACTCCGGTTGCCAATGCCGACCACGTGCGCAGCCATGCCAATATGTGGAGAATGGTGGACGACGTGTGGGATACCTGGCCGCATATCACCCATCTGTTCGATATCAGCCAGAAATGGTATCCTTACATCGCTCCGGGCACATGGCCTGATTGCGATATGATCCCGCTCGGACGTATCTCCATCCGTGGCGAACGGGGGGAAGACCGCATGACCCGCCTGACCCGCGACGAACAATATACATTAATGAACCTGTTCTGCATCTTCCGCTCCCCGCTGATGTTCGGCGGCGACCTGCCCAGCAACGACGATTTCACCCTTTCCCTGCTGACAAACAAGGAAGTCCTCAAAATGCACAAGGAAAGCACGGAAGTACGCCAACTGTTCCAACAGGACGGCAAAGTGGGTATCACTTCCAGAAATAAAAATACAGGGGATGTATACCTCGCCCTATTCAACCTGAACGATAAAGGGAATACCGTGATCGAAGTTCCGCTGAAAGACCTGGGACTAAACAACAATTGCCTGATCACGGAAATGTGGAACAACAAATCGGTCGAACAGAAAGGGGATAAAGTAAGCTGCGACCTTCCCCCGCATGCATCCGTCCTATACAAATTAGTCTCTGACAATTAACCGATAAATAGATATCATGATGAAAAAGATCAAACTAATCATTTCCTCTTTTTTGATCCTTACCACCCTATTCCCCGGTTCTTCCTATGCAAGAACCGGAGAGTTGGCAAGCAAACCGGACTCCGCCTATCTGTTTTCCTACGCCACCGGTAAGGATAATAACCATAACGGACTGCATTTTGCCTGGAGCAACGACCAGGAAAACTGGCACCGCATCGGCCCGGAACACAGTTTTCTCCGCAGCGACTACGGAAGGTGGGGCAGCGAAAAAAGAATGCTTTCCCCCTACCTCACCCAAACACCCGACGGCCTGTGGCATTGCTACTGGACGCTCAACGAATATACCGAAACGTTTGCCCATGCCGCTTCGGCAGACCTGATCTACTGGGGCAGGCAATCGTACGATGTGAAAAGCTACCCCGTCGACCCGCAGCATGAACGCTGTTCGATCGTCTTGTATGATGAGCCGGAGACAGGGGTTATCCACAAGGTGGCCTGGAAGGTGATCGAGAACCTGATTGCCGCCAAAGACAGGACTGTTTACAAAGACAGGATTTACAGTGAAACAACCGGAGAAGACCCGGTACGTTTCGCCACCCTGAAACCGTTCGATACAAAAGTGATCGTGAACGGACAGCAAAAAAAGCCGATCAGTGACCTGTTGGTAGGCGTATTCTTCGAAGATATCAACTACGCTGCCGACGGCGGCCTGTATGCCGAACT
>OGEI01001218.1_pt1 | contig 10895 bp, 9 predicted proteins | sample 1570631 | NCBI WGS metagenome assembly OGEI01 (sample SAMEA2582139, study PRJEB24529) | metagenome | biome: Human gut stool | place: China | collected 2011
TGACGGTTGCTCTTAGACGAGCAGGTACAACACAAAGTGAAGAGGATATATTAAATTATATCCCTGATAGAATGCATTTATTACCGAATACATCGGGTGCTAGAAATGCAGACGAGGCTATACGCATTGCACGTATGGCAAAAGCATTAGGCTGTGGTGATTTGATTAAGATTGAAGTCATTCAAGATCAGATGTATTTAATGCCCGATAATTTAGAGACTATTAAAGCCACCGAGGTGTTGGCAAAGGAAGGGTTTATAGTCTTTCCTTATATGAGTCCTAATTTGATGGATGCAAAGCGACTAGTAGATGCTGGTGCTAGTTGTGTTATGCCTCTCGCTTCGCCTATTGGTAGTAATCGTGGACTTGAAGCAAAAGGATTGATAGAGATTTTAATCAACTCTATTGATGTGCCGATTATTGTTGATGCAGGGATAGGTCGTCCTTCTGATGCAACAATAGCTATGGAAATGGGGGCTAGTGCTGTTCTTGTTAATACGGCTATTGCTACGAGTTCGGACCCAGTAGGAATGGCAGAGGCTTTTTATCATGCTGTAGAGGCTGGACGGAAAGCATATCTAGCAAAATGTGCACCTAAGAAGTTTGTAGGCAGTGCATCTTCACCGTTAACTGGTTTCTTGCGAAAGTAAGGTGAGAATATGTCATTTTTAGATGTGCTTTCAAGAGTTTCTGACGAAGATATAGCTAAAACATTAGATGTTGTAACTGACGATGAAATACTTTCAACGCTCTCTAAAGCAGTACTTGATATTGATGATGCACTTATTCTATTATCACCTCAAGCCCTACCATATTTAGAAATTATGGCGCAGTTAGCTCATGAACGGACGGTGCAGCAATTTGGTTATACTATACAGCTGTTTACGCCTATGTACATTTCAAACTATTGCGACAATGGTTGTGTGTATTGTGGATATAGTCATCATAGTGGAATTGCCCGTGAAAAACTAAGCTTAAACGATATTGAGCTTGAAGCGAAAGCGATTGCTGAAACGGGATTAGAGCAAGTTTTGGTATTAACCGGTGAATCTAAATCTTGCAGTCCGCCGTCATATATACAAGCTGCCGTAGAAAAATTGGTTCCTATTTTTAGTAGCGTTAGTATTGAGGTGTATTCGCTTACGCTAGAGGAATATAAAGGATTAGTCACAGTTGGAGCGGATGGAATGACGATGTTCCAAGAGACATATAATCCGACGTTGTATGCGCAATTACATCCATTTGGGCCTAAGAGTGATTTTGTAAAGCGGATTGATACGCCTGAGTTGGCTTGTCAGGCTGGATTTAGAGTGGTCAATATTGGTGCTTTAATGGGCCTTGATGAATGGCGTAGAGAGGCATACAAGACGATGTTACATCTTAATTATCTTATGCAACATTATCTAGATGTAGAATTATCTGTTTCCGTTCCAAGAATTCGACCTTGTGCAGTAGGTTATTCTCCAAAATATCCTGTAGATGATACGGCATTGGTTCAATATATTTTGGCTTTGCGTCTTTTGTTCCCCCGTGTGGGAATTACGCTTTCCTCTCGTGAAAGCAAGTATATGCGTGATAACCTAGTGAGACTGGGGATTACAAAAGTTTCAGCTGGCGTAACAACCTCTGTAGGGGGACATACAAAACAAGATGATTCTAGCCAATTTACAATTAGTGATAATCGCAGTGTAAGTGAAATGGCAACAATGCTTGAAAATAATGGATACCAACCTATTTATAAAGATTGGCAAGTACTATGAGGAGATATGTGTATGGCTTATATGAATAACGAATTTGAAACGGCCATATCTCACTTCTATAGTTCTGAGGAGTTTCGTAAATTGCAGAATTCAGTAGTAGGTATTTTAGGTGCTGGTGGATTGGGATCCAATTGTGCGGTTAATCTTGTCCGTAGTGGTATTCGAAATCTAATTATTGCAGATTATGACATTGTAGAGTGGAGTAATTTGAATCGACAATACTATTTTTCGTCTCATGTGGGGCAGTATAAGGTAGAGGCTTTACAAGATGTGTTAACTGCCATTAATTCAAATGTTATCGTTAAGATTTATAAGGATAAATTGACAACCGAGAATATACCTGAAATCTATAAAAAAGCCGATATTTTGATAGAAGCCTTTGATGCGGTAGAAGCTAAATCTATGTTTTTAGAGGCTACAATCTCACTAGATGTAGCTAAAATCATGGTATCCGGATTGGCTGGAATAGGTAATTCCGATACGTTACGAACTAAAAAGCTAGGTCAAAATTTATATATTGTTGGTGACGAGCATTCCGGTGTAGATAATGCCTATCCTTATGCACCACGTGTGGCCATTGCTGCTGCAAAACAGGCGGATCTAGCGTTATCACTTTTACTAGAGAAGACCATGTCTAATGAGGTGTAATAGGTGAATAGAAAAGACAAACTAACAGCGGTAATGAATGCTTGCCCTATATATGGAATTACGGGTGGTACTCGAGATGTAGTTCCGCTTGTAAAAGATATGCTAAGCGCAGGGATACGAATTATTCAATATCGTGAAAAGGGAAAAACGCCTATTCTGCGATATCAGGAGGCTATGATTTTGAGGCGGTTGACCTATGATTATCATGCTCTATTAATTATTGATGATTATGTTGATCTTGCGCTAGCTGTATATGCTGATGGTGTTCATATTGGGCAAGATGATTTGCCACCTAATACGGTAAGACGGATTGTAGGACCTAATATGTTGATTGGGTGGTCAACCCATAGTATATCCGATCTAAAAGCGGCAAACAGATATACGGGTGTTATAGATTACATTGGGGTAGGGCCTATTTTTTCTACACAGACAAAACCCAATGCTAATCCTGTAGGAATTTCTTATGTATATTGGGCAAAGCAATTTAGTAAGTTTCCTATTGTTGCTATTGGGGGGATTAAAACGACAAATACTGATATCGTTTGGCAAGCGCATCCCGATTTTATTTGTGCCGTTTCTGAAATAACAGAGTCGGATAATATACAAAATACGGTTTATGAGCTCATGATGGGATATAGTAGGGTCAGATAAAAAAGAGTATACATACAAACCACAAGATTTTAATCTTGTGGTTTTTGTATTTATAAAATAATTTTGTAGATTTGATAAATATCCTTGCTAAGATATAGGTTTATTTAGTATAATCGTATCATTAAATTCGATATTCTATAGAATTTATAAAATAGATGAAGATGGAGAGGTAATAGTATATGTCTCATTATGTAGATTTAAATAGTGATTTAGGCGAAAGTTTTGGTAATTATACATTAGGTATGGATAGTGAAGTATTAAATCACGTAACAAGTGCTAATATTGCTTGTAGTTGGCACGCTGGAGATCCTCTTATTATGGATGCGACTGTCCGCATGTGTAAAGAAAAGGGTGTAGCCGTAGGGGCACATCCTGGTTATCCAGATTTGATGGGATTTGGTCGTCGTGCGATGGCAGTAAATCCTGCTGAGGCAAAAACCTATATGATGTACCAACTAGGTGCACTTCAAGCTTTTTGTAATAGTTATGACATTACTTTACAGCATATGAAATTACATGGTGCTTTTTACAATACAGCCTGCGTTACGCCTGTACTAGCCGATGCAATTTTAGATGGTTTACAAGCAGTAAATCCCAAAATTGCGGCTATGGTATTGAGCGGTAGCTATATTGCTCAAGAGGCACAGCGACGAGGTATTCCTGTTATACAGGAAGTGTTTGCCGATCGTGGCTATACAGAGGAGGGAACATTGGTTCCTCGTACAGAAGTAGGTGCTTTCATTAAAGACCCACAAGAGGCTTTAGACCGAGTTCTCATGATGGTTACAAAGGGTAAGGTTGTTACTAATACGGGGAAGACCATTGATATTGTGGCAGACTCCATATGTGTTCATGGAGATAATCCTGAAGCGATAGCTTTCACAAGGTATATTCGGGAAGGGCTCACAAAAGCTGGTGTAACGGTGGCGAATTTTCAACACCGATAACACTATTAAGAACATTAAAATAAATGCTTAATTAATACTAACAGAAAATACGAATATAAGTATTAAAAGCAAGTATGAGCTTTAAGCAATAAGTATGACATAGATTAATTATTATTTTGGAGGTTCCTATGAAACCAATTACAGGTAAAGCGAGTTTCTCTGTCCTATTAGGGGCAGCTTTCTTAATGGCCACGTCATCTATTGGGCCTGGCTTTATGTTGCAAACAGCAGCGTTTACAAATGAGTTGAAAGCAGACTTTGCATTTGCTATCGTTATATCCGTTATTTTCTCTATTATTGCACAGCTTAATGTGTGGACAATTATTGGTGTATCCCAAATGCGCGGTCAAGATATTGCGAATAAGGTATTACCAGGCCTTGGGTATATAGTGGCATTTTTAATTTCTCTTGGCGGATTGGCTTTTAATATCGGTAATATTGGTGGTGCCTCTATGGGCCTCAATATTATATTTGGTATCGACACAACAACAGCAGCCGCTATTAGTGGTATTTTGGGCATCTTACTATTTACATCTAAGAAGATGGGTGGTGTTCTAGATAATACGGCTAAAGTACTCGGTACGGTTATGCTTGTTTTGATTGGTTATGTAGCCTTTTCTACAAATCCTCCGGTAGGTGAAGCCGTTACTCATGCTATAGTGCCTACACATTATCCTTGGCTTGCTACGATTACCCTCATCGGTGGTACAGTAGGTGGTTATATTACCTTCTCCGGTGGTCACCGTCTTATCGATGCTGGTATTACAGGTCAAGAGCACTTGAAAGATGTACGTCGTGCAGCGATTATGGGGATGTCTGTAGATGCCTTAGTTCGCGTGTTATTATTCTTAGCAGTTCTTGGTGTAGTATCCATGGGCTTTGTGCTAGATCCTAAAGATCCTGCTGGCTCTGCATTCCTTCTAGGTGCTGGTGAAATTGGTCATAAATTATTTGGTATCGTATTCTTCTGTGCGGCTCTAACCTCTGTAGTAGGTGCTGCATACACATCTGTTTCCTTCTTGAAAACACTATTTAAAATAGTAGAAAAAAATGAAAAATTAACTATTATGGCCTTCATCTTTATTTCTACTTGTATCTTAATCTTTATCGGCAAACCTGCATCCCTATTGATTTTGGCAGGTTCTGTAAATGGTTTAATTTTGCCTGTTACATTGGCGGTTATGCTCTTTGCGACGCATAAATCTGAAATCGTAGGGGCATACAAACACAATAAAGTGTTATATTACACAGGGTGGATTGTAGTGCTTGTAACATCTTATATTGGTGTAACATCTTTGAAAGGCATTGCTAAACTTCTAGGTTAATTTAATATTCGTGAAAGTACCATTATGTTCGCTTTGAATGTAATGGTCCTTTCAGGTTATACAGGGAGGTACATATGAAGCCTACAATTTCACCTGTAGGTGATCGGGCTATCTCTATTGATTTTGGTCAAGTGATTGATCCAAAGATTAATCGACATATTAGACAAACTATAGAGCGAATTAAAGCGCTTCAGCTCGAAGGAATTATTGAACTAGTTCCTACTTACTGTGCATTGCTCGTAGAATATGATGCAATGCAATATTCTTATTCTGAAATTTGTAACATTATTGAGCCGACATTAGAAGAAGGTATGACTGATACGACAAATGAACTACTTACAGTTGTTGAAGTACCTACAGTATATGGTGGTGACTTTGGTCCTGACCTTAGCTTTGTAGCATCTCACAATCACTTAAGTGAAGATGAAGTCATATCTATTCATAGTGGAACTGATTATTTAGTATATATGCTAGGCTTTATTCCTGGCTTTACCTATTTAGGTGGCATGGACCCACGTATAGCGACGCCTCGTTTATCTTCGCCCAGAACTTTAATTCCAGCCGGTTCTGTAGGGATTGCGGGGGAACAGACTGGTACCTATCCATCTGACTCTCCAGGGGGCTGGCAAATCATTGGGTGCACACCTGTGACTATGTATGATATGTCTAAAAAACAAGCTGCATTATTAAGAGCAGGAGACTACGTTCGTTATGTGCCCATCGATGATACTGAATTTTATCGCATCAAATCTTTAGGTTCAGCTTATGTTCCTGTTGTACATGAAGTAGAGGTAGGTGATTTGCGTGGCTTTAAATAGTTTTAAGAAAGCTTCAATCCACGTGGATGGACCAGGGATGTATACAACGATTCAAGATGCAGGACGAGTTGGCTATCAACAATATGGTATGCCTGTAGCGGGGCCTATGGATAGTGAAAGCTATCTATTGGGGCAGGCTTTAGTAGGAAACAAGGAGCCTTTAGGTGCTTTAGAATGCACCGTGCTACCGCCTACACTAACGGTTCAAGGTACATGTATTGTTGCTTTTACAGGGGCTGATATGCACCCCACTATTAATAATATAGTCGTGCCTCGATACATACCTTTTATATGTCATGAAGGAGATATTATTTCTGGTAGTTTTAGCCAATGTGGCGTGCGTATGTATATTGCTTTCTCAGGCGGTATTGATGTTCCTGCTATTAATGGTAGCGTATCGACTCATACAAAGGCTAAGATAGGTGGTCTTGAGGGGAGACCATTACAAGCAGGTGATCAGTTTGGCATTAAAGCATTTACTAGAGACGAAGTGAATGTGTGCGACTTCTATGATGGTCATAACTTATTCAATATCGCCTTATATAACCGCGGCGGCCGTGAGTGTCACGAACCTTTGCGTGGTGTTCTCGGAAATCAAGCAAAGTATTTTACAGAGAAAGGGATTAAGACCTTTGGTAGTAAAATATATACATTGACTGTACAATGTGATCGCATGGGCTTTCGCTTGGATGGCCCTGTTATAGAGCATATAGATGGTGCGGATATTATCTCCGATGGCGCTGTATTTGGTTCTATCCAAGTTCCTTCTGATGGAAACCCTATAGTGCTCATGGCAGATCGGCAAACAACAGGTGGCTATACAAAGATTGGTACTGTGATTACGGCAGATTTACCTAGGTTAAGCCAATTACCAGTGGGGGATGGAATTCATTTTGATATCGTATCTGTCGAAGAAGCAAAAGAAATATATCGTACCTATATGAGACGCTTACATAAGCGAATACAATTAGCACACGAACAAAGTGTATATGCCTTTAATGTAACTTAATTGGTTTTCCCTATTTAATTATATAAACTAGCAATAAAGCTATCTTGTAGATTGTTATTTCTATGAGATAGCTTTTTGTTATGTAATGTAAGATGAATTGATGAGGTGGTGGGAAAATATAATCTTATAAAACAAATTTAAAATAATGATTATGAATTTATATTTATTTTATATCTTCGTTGTGGTATAAAATAAGCCCGTATTTTATATAAATTTGTGATATGAATCACTATAAAACGCATTATGCTGTATTTGTGCGCTATGTAGAATTATGAATAAAAAATGAAAAAGCTTGATAGTGTATTAAAGGTTTTGATATACTTATAATATTGAAAATTTTGGAATTCTCGTATGACTTACCATATGATAAAACATCGAGGGAGCATTAATATTACTATAGTTTATAGGAGAAAGTATAAATAAGATTTTTAAAGTGGTTTGTAGCAAATCAAAAAACTGTTACATAGTAGTATCTGAGTTCGCTAAGAATAATAGTGGCAAAAAGAAAACTGTTGTAGCAACAATCTTGGCTGCATTAGCAATGACTAATGCTAGCATCTCTATGGCGGCAAATACTTTGCCTACAAATATGCATGCAACAGCAGTAGGCTTGGGGGCTGGTGCTTCTGTTACTGGTGATAAAGCTGTAGGTTTCGGTCAAAATGCAGCAGCTGCTGGTGGATATTCTATTGCAATAGGTTCTAATTCTAGTACCAGTGTTAACAGTCCACAAGGAATCGCTATTGGTGGTGGTAATACTGCTAATGAAGGTGCAAGAGTAATTGGGGAGCAAGCAATTGCCATTGGGGGAAATACAATAGCTCAAGGTAACTCTTCTATTGTTATTGGTGGCGATGATGTAGTTAAAGCCGATAGTGTAGAAGTTATTTACACTACGAATAATGGTGAGAATAAATCTGGGGATTTGCGTAGTGCTGTTCAAAGCTTAACAGGATTTGATATGAGAAACCCACTATATACATCGGCAACGGCTGGTGAATCTGGTATCACATTAGGCATGAAAGGTCAGTCAGGCAATGTGGGCATTGCCATTGGTACAGGTGCAAATGCGAAGGATCGTTTGGCGGGAACTGATACTGGAGCTACTGGCCAAGACAATAAAGATGTAACAAATGCTATTGCTATTGGCACAGGGGCTAGGGCAAATCGTGATAATGCTATTGCCATCGGTGGTGGTTCTAACACTGATGTAGGCGGTACAAAACAATCTAGCTATACATTGCCAAATAACGTTGTTGCTTCCTGGGCTGGTGGTGATAAAACATTGCCAGGTGATGTTGTATCTTTTGGTTCTAAAGGGTATGAACGTCAGTTGAAACATGTGGCTCCTGGTGAAGTAAGTGCTACTTCCACAGATGCAATTAATGGCTCTCAACTTAGCGCTATTGTAGACCAAATCTCTTATAAATATATATCTATAAAATCTTCTGATGTTGCTAATAAAGATAATACTGGTGCTACGGCCGATAATTCTATTGCTATTGGCCCAAATGCCGCAACAGACGCATCTGCAAGTCGTTCTGTGGCTGTTGGTGATGGCGCCAGAGGTAAAGTAGTAGATGGTGTAGCTGTTGGCTCAAAATCTATAGCTGATATTGCTTCAGGCGTAGCGGGATATAATGTTAATGCTAGTCGTACAGATATATATGCTGGTTTAAGTGGTGCCGCCCTAACGTCTAAATTAGGTGGTGTTGCCGTTGGTACGATAAACCAAACACGTCAAATTAACTATGTTGCTGCAGGTACTGCTGATACAGACGCAGTAAACGTGGCGCAATTAAAGAGTGTTAATCTAGCTTTTACAGGTGATACTGGTACAGGCGATGTGAACCTTGCTAATAGTAAATTGGCTGTAAATGGTGATAATACATACATTAGCACTACAGCTAATGGTAAGAAAATTACAGTTTCTGGTAAAAAGCAAGATATCACAGTAGCAAATGGTAGCGCTACAGCGACTGCTGGTATGGCGGATTCTGCCAACGTAGCTAATGCGATTAATCAAGCGATTGATCAAAATAAATATGGTTGGAATCTTTCTGCTAATGGTGAAGCTACACCAGTAGCGGTTGAAAAAGGTAATACAGTAGATTTTTCTGGTGACGATAATGTTGCGGTTGCTAGAAATGATAAGAAAATCTCTGTAGCTTTGAAAAAAGATCTTTCTAAATTAAACAGTGCGTCTTTCAATAATGCTGGCGGTAATGAAACTGTAAAAATTGATGGTGATAAAGGTATCAATGCTGGAAATTTGAAAGTTGCCAATGTAGCAGATGGTGTTGCTGATAAAGATGCTGTCAATGTCTCCCAATTGAAAAAAGTTGACGATAAAGCTGAAGCTAACAAAACTGCTATTGATACAAATAAAACTGCAATAGCTAAAAATGCAGGTAATATTGCTACTAATAAGGACAATATTGCTGCGAATAAAGCTGATATCGCAGCCAATACAGATAAAATTGGTAAGAATGCTGATGCTATTTCAGATAATAAGCAAAAAATAGCTGATAATAAAGATGCTATCACTAAAAATGCTAGTGAGATTGCAATAAACAAAGGGGATATTGCTTCTAATAAAGCTAATATTGCCCAAAATACTGCTGCTATCGGTCGTAAGATTTCTTTAGGTGGTAACTCTGGCTCTACCGATGAAAAATCCTTGAGCACAGGTGATGTGAAATTTAACGTAAAAGGGGAAAATGGTCTTACTACTGTTGCTAATGGCGACGATGTGACTGTTAAACTCGATGATGCAACTAAAGGTAAAGTTGACAATGCAGCTGATCGAGATTTGAGTAATTTGACCCCTGACGGTAAGCAACAAGTTAAGGATTTATCCGCATGGAACGTAGTAGCTAATGATAATACTACCCAAAGAGTTGAAGGTGGCAATACAGTTAAGTTTATCGATGGTGATAACATTTCCATTACTCAAAATGGTAAAGACTTCACCATTTCTACTAAGAAAGATGTAACTTTTGATACAGTAACAGCTACACAAACAATTACAGCGCCAAAAGTGAAAGCGACAACTGGGGTTGAAACTCCTCAAGTAACAGGTTTGACTAACACTACATGGGTTCCAGGTCAAACACAACCTGTATCTGGTCGTGCAGCCACAGAAGACCAATTGAAACATGTTGATGATCAAGTATCAGAAAATAAAGCCAAGATTGCTGACAATCGCCAGCGCCATAATCGACAATGACGGCGCATCGTTGGCCCAGAAGCTGGCCCAGCCGGAGAGGAAAGCCCGCGGTCGGCTTCCGGCATTTTTCAGATAAACATAATCTGCGCCATTTTCCGGATAAGCGGTGGATAGTTCCGCATAGACGCACATTTGCGGGATCACAATTAACCCGCCAATGACAAACGCGAGCACCGTAAGCCACGGCGTGCCCGCTGCTTTTGCCACTTCACCCACAGATACAAAAATACCGGAGCCGACGGTTGTCCCGACGGCGATTGCAAGAACGGCCCAAAATCCGAGCTTGCGTTGGAGTTCCTGGCTTCCCATAGCGATACCTTTTTCTTGTCCAATACGTTGTAGGGGAGAGTTTGCAGTCATTTAAAAGGTAACATGACAATGCATGATGAATATAACAACATATGATGTTATGTAATGTGGAGGAAGATCACAAAATTTCGCACAGGATCGCGCTGTGGCTAATGGATGTAGTTATCAAATTGAATTTAAAGTGAAAATATTTTTACGG
>OGEI01001227.1_pt1 | contig 10787 bp, 7 predicted proteins | sample 1570631 | NCBI WGS metagenome assembly OGEI01 (sample SAMEA2582139, study PRJEB24529) | metagenome | biome: Human gut stool | place: China | collected 2011
TACAGACTGCCAGTCTGTCGCTCTAGCCAGATGAGCTAATCCCCCGTTGTTTATTTTCGAGTGCAAATATAGGGCTTTTCCTGATATTAGCACTATCTTTGTATAAGAATTTTATACGAAAAGCGATGATTATTTATAATACAACATTTAATATAGAGAATGATATCCTTGCCGAATGCGTGGATTATCTCAAGAAAGACTATATTCCCAGAGCTGCTGCAAGCGGTTTTCTGATGACTCCCTATCTGCGTCGTATCCTGCAGGATGAAACGGAAGAGGCTTCCAGTTACTCGGTTCAGTTCCATGTAAAGAACTATGAGACACTGGAATACTGGTTGCAGAATGAAGGCCGTGCCCTGCAACAGGAGCTGGTGCAACGTTTTGGGCCTAAGATTGTCGGTTTCAGTACGCTACTGGAAGATATAGCACTGGATCTATGATCAAAGACCGTATCATACTTGGTATAGACCCCGGAACGATCGTGATGGGATATGGTGTCCTGAAGATCGAAGGGAATAAGCCGAAGCTCGAAGCTATGGGCGTGCTGCAACTGAATAAGTATGAAGATCACTACATTCGTCTGAAAAAGATCTTTGAGCGGGTATTGGCTTTGATCGATCAGTATCATCCCGATGAGTTGGCTATCGAAGCCCCTTTCTTCGGAAAGAATGTGCAGAGTATGCTGAAGTTGGGACGGGCACAAGGCGTGGCTATGGCGGCTGCCCTTGAACGCGAAATCCCTATTTTCGAATATGCCCCGCTGAAGATCAAGATGTCTATCACCGGTAACGGTAACGCAGCCAAAGAACAGGTTGCCGGAATGTTACAACGTTTCCTGCATATCCCGCAAGAGTCGATGTTGCCGCAACTGGATGCCACCGACGGATTGGCCGCCGTTTGCCATTATTTCCAGACGAATAACCCGATCTCGGAAAAGAAATATTCCGGCTGGAAGGATTTCCTCGCGAAGAACCCCGATAAAGTCCGTAAGTAAAGCCGATCTCTCCTGTATAACATAAAAAAGTCCGGAACGCATATTCCGGACTTTTTCTATCTAATAATGTATAGCTTATACAATACCCTGTGCCATCATCGCCTTGGCCACTTTCATGAAGCCGGCAATGTTTGCACCTTTCACATAGTTAATATATTTACCGTCTCTACCATGCTCTACGCATTGTTCGTGGATCGCACTCATGATCTGGTGCAGTTTGGCATCCACTTCAGCGGCAGTCCAGGAGATATGCATGGCATTCTGTGTCATTTCCAATCCCGAAGTAGCTACACCGCCGGCATTAACGGCTTTACCCGGAGCAAACAACTGGTTGTGTTCGATAAATAGATCGACAGCTTCGGCCGTACAACCCATATTGGACACTTCGGCAACGCACAAAGTCTTATTCTCGATCAGTTTGCGGGCATCGTCTGCATCCAGTTCGTTTTGTGTAGCGCAAGGCAGGGCGATATCCACTTTCTGTTCCCAGGGTTTCTTACCCGGATAGAAGGTTGCACCGGGATATTCCTCAGCATAAGGAGCCACGATGTCGTTACCGCTGTTACGCAATTCCAACAGATATTCGATCTTGTCGCCCGAAATACCGTCCGGATCATACACATATCCGTCAGGGCCGGAGATCGTAACTACTTTGGCACCCAGTTCTGTCGCCTTCTTTGTTGCTCCCCAGGCCACATTTCCGAAACCGGAAACGGCCACTGTTTTTCCTTTTATATCGATACCATGAGTTTCAAGCATCTGATGTACGAAGTAAAGGGCACCATATCCCGTAGCTTCCGGGCGAAGGATAGAACCGCCGAATTCCATACCTTTACCAGTAAATGTACCGGTGTTTTCGCGTGCCAGTTTCTTATACATTCCGTACATATAACCTACTTCGCGGCCCCCTACGCCGATATCACCTGCCGGAACATCGCGGTCAGGCCCCAGGTTACGCCACAGCTCCATGATGAAAGCCTGGCAAAAACGCATGATCTCTGCATCGCTCTTTCCGCGGGGAGCAAAGTCTGAACCGCCCTTACCACCACCCATCGGTAATGTAGTCAGCGCATTTTTGAATGTTTGCTCAAAACCCAGGAACTTAAGAATGGATAAGTTTACAGACGGGTGGAAACGGATTCCCCCCTTATACGGGCCGATCGCATTATTGAATTGTACGCGGTATCCTAAATTAACCTGTACTTCACCTTTATCGTCTACCCAGGGTACACGGAAAGTAAAGATACGTTCCGGTTCAACCAAACGCTCGATGATCTTCGCTTTCTCGAATTCAGGATGCTGGTTATAAACCTCTTCTATTGATAAAAGAACTTCTTTCACGGCCTGCAAGTACTCTTTTTCACCCGGGTGCTTTGCTTCCAGTGCAGATAAAATAACTTCTGTTTTCATAGCGTTTATTGCTTTTTAAGGAATAACATTATGTAGGCAAATGTAGGGAATTCTACGGATTGACCAAGCGTTTTGCTTTCTTTTTGACAGTTCAGGATATGTTATTGATGCATATATTGCAGACGTTTTCGGTTACCCTTCGTCCAACTAGTATCAAAGTGCCGGGAAACTAATTGTTTATCAGGCATATTCTAATCTTTAACATATGTATTTTTATACTTTTGAGCTAGCATGAATTTAATTTTGAGCTAGCTCGAAATTGATTTTTAGCATGGTCAAAATTAATTTTCAGCATGCTCAAAAGAAAAAAAATATAGGAGAAAAATATTAGTGAATAGAGAGGAAAAGAATAGAATGTCGGGAGAAAAATCTTAATACTCTGCATCGGATTTGATTTTTTCCTTACTTTTGGGCGTATATAACTCTATAAAATCATTATGAGCGGAATACCGGACTTTAAGAACCTTGTGTTTAAAGACACATCCTTCGCCAATCTAATGAATAAGCGTATATATAATGTATTGCTTATCGCCACTAAATATGATGCCTTTATGTTGGAAGACGACGGGCGGGTAGACGAACAGATATTTAACGAATATACTTCGCTGAGCCTTCGTTATCCACCCCGTTTTACCCAGGTGACAACGGAAGAAGAGGCACTTGCCGAGCTGAAAGACCGCAACTTTGAACTGATTATCTGTATGCCTAATATGGATAACCGCGACATCTTTGCGGCGGCCAAAGAAATCAAAGTGCATTATCCTAATATTCCGATCGTGGTGCTGACACCTTTCTCGAAGGAAGTTTCCAAACGTATTGCCAACGAAGACCTGAGCGCGATCGACTATGTGTTCAGTTGGCTGGGTAATGCGGAGCTGTTGCTGGCCATCATCAAGTTGATAGAGGATAAATGGAATGCGCCCGACGATACGAAGAGTGTCGGCGTGCAGATCATCCTGCTGGTGGAAGACTCTATCCGTTTCTATTCTTCGGCTTTACCACATTTATATAAATTCGTGCTGGAGCAAAGCCAGATGTTTGCCCAGGAAGCATTGAACGGTCATCAGCGTACCTTGCGTATGCGTGGGCGTCCAAAGATCAAGCTGGCCCGTAATTATGAGGAAGCTGTCCGCATTTTTAACCAGTACCGGGATAATATGCTCGGTATCGTTTCGGATATGAGTTTCATGCACGACGGGGTGAAAGATCCTTATGCCGGGTATAAGTTCGGGCAGTATGTCCGTAAGACGGGGCTGATCATTCCTTTTGTCCTGGAGTCGTCCGAGTCGTGCAATAAGGTATATGCGAAAGAGTTGGGAGCTTCGTTTATCGATAAGAATTCGAAGAGTTACCCGCAGGATCTCCGTAAGAAGATCATGCAACGTTTCGGGTTCGGCGACTTCGTGATCCTTAATCCGCAGACAAAGGAAGAGATTATGCGTATCAAAGACCTGAAGGATTTGCAGAAGAAAGTCTTCCAGATCCCCGACGATTCGCTGGTCTACCATCTTTCGCGCAACCATTTCTCTCGCTTCTTCTATTCGCGTGCCATGTTTCCGCCCGCAGAGGTGTTGAAGCGGGTGGATGTGAGCGACTATAAAGATATGGATGAGGCTCGTAAACTGATATTCGACCTGATCGTGCAATACCGCCGGATGAAGAACTCCGGTGTAGTAGCCATCTACCAGAAAGACCGCTTCGACGAATACAGTAACTTTGCCCGTATCGGCGAAGGTTCGCTGGGAGGAAAGGGTAGAGGCCTGGCCTTTATGGGGGCGATGGTGAAACGTTACCCCAAACTGGAAACGGAGAACTTCAATACCAACATACCGAAGACGGTCGTGATATGTACCGACATCTTCGACGAGTTTATGGAAACGAACGAGTTGCTGCCCATCGCCCTGAGTGATGCGGACGATGAGACGATCCTTAAATACTTCCTTCGTGCCAGTCTGCCGGCCAGCCTGATCGACGATTTGATGGCTTTCTTCGATGTGGTGAAGAGCCCGATTGCCGTCCGTTCGTCCAGCCTGCTCGAAGATTCGCATTATCAACCGTTCGCTGGAATTTATTCTACCTATATGGTTCCCCGCATGGAAGATAAATATGAGATGCTGCGTATTCTGAGCGATGCCATCAAGGCGGTGTACGCTTCCGTCTTTTATCGTGATAGTAAGGCGTATATGATGGCAACATCCAACCTGATCGACCAGGAGAAGATGGCGGTCGTGTTGCAGGAGGTGGTAGGAAACCGTTACAACGATCATTTCTATCCGACTATTTCCGGTGTGGCCCGTTCACTGAATTTCTACCCGATCGGTAACGAGAAGGCGGAAGATGGCATTGCCAATATCGCCCTCGGACTGGGTAAATATATCGTGGATGGCGGACAGACATTGCGTTTCTCCCCGCGTCACCCGCACAATATCCTGCAAATGAGTACGATGGATTTCGCCCTTCGGGAAACGCAAACCCGTTTTTATGCGCTCGACCTGAAGAACCTGGCGGAACAGTTTTCTATCGACGACTCGTTCAACCTGACGCGCCTGGGCTTGAAGGAGGCCGACGCAGACGGTTCCCTGAAATATATTGTTTCTACTTACGATCCTTACGATCAGATTATCCGCGACGGTTATTATTCCGGCGGACGGAAAATCCTGTCTTTCGTCAATATCCTGCAACATGATGTATTCCCTCTGGCCAAGACCCTGGATGAATTACTCAGTATCGGACAGAAAGAGATGGGACGTCCCGTCGAGATCGAGTTCGCCGTCAATGTCGATCCGAATAATCACGATAAGGCAACCTTCTATCTCCTTCAGATCCGACCGATCGTAGATAATAAGGAGATTATGGATGAGGATCTGACGCAGGTGCAGAACGAAGAGACGATCCTGTCGTCTACCAGCGTGCTCGGACATGGCATCGTAACGGATGTACAGGATATTATCTATGTGAAAAGCGGGGCTTTCAACTCATCGAACAATCAGCTGATCGCTTATGAAATAGAGAAACTGAACCGGCGCTTTACCGAAGAGGAAAAGAACTATGTACTGGTCGGCCCCGGACGTTGGGGAAGCAGCGACCACTGGTTGGGTATTCCGGTGAAGTGGCCGCATATCAGCAATGCCCGCGTAATAGTGGAATGTGGTCTTGAGAACTACCGTGTCGATCCGAGCCAGGGAACGCACTTCTTCCAGAACCTGACCTCTTTCGGTGTCGGATATTTCACTATCAATCCATTCAAGGGAGACGGCTGGTTCGATGAGGCCTACCTGAATGCCTTGCCGGCTGTCGAGGATACGGAGTATCTGCGGCATGTTCATTTTGATAAACCGATCGTTATCAAGATGGATGGAAAGAAGAGTTTAGGCGTGGTACTTAAGCCGGAATGAGAAAAAGTTGTTGTTTTTCAACAATTTTCTTCTCAGGGCTTTTTTGTGTTATTTTATTCATATACATTTGTAACTATCTTATAGCGCATGAAAATTAAAACGTATATAATTAGGCGGATTAATATACGCATTTGTGTATCAGAATAGACTAAAGAAGGGACGAATGGGACAAGCTGGAGAAAATGAAACGGAATCAGGTAAAGATGAGCAGGCTTTTTTTGAGGAGGAAATATCCAAATTAATAGAAGATCAATATCTGTTCACGGAAAGTATCTATGCCTACCTGCCAATAGGTATTGAAATATATGATGCAGAAGGTCTTTTGCGTAGCGTCAACGACTATGCTTTACGTATGTACGGCATAGCTGACCGGGCAACGGTGGTAGGGACGGTCAACTTGTTTAACAGTCCTTATATGGACGATACTCTTAAGGCTCAGGTAAAAAACGGAGAGAAAATCTCTTTGGAGTTTGAATATGATTTTGACCAGATAAATAGCGACGCATACTTTTCTTCTAGCAATAAGAGTACGATGATTTATAACGTACAGGTTGTTGCTATAAGGGGTAAAAAAGGAGGAATTATCGGGCATATATTGCTGGCCAATGATGTAACGGCTGTGAGAGAAGCGGAATACCGTACGGAAGAAACCAAGAAAAATCTGGAAATGGCTATGGATGCCGCTAATATGGCTTCCTGGATATATGATGTACGCAAGGAAGTTTTTACTCCGCTGTATGGGGAAACTGTATCGGGTGAGACTATGACGATCGAGAATGCACTGAAGATGTTGCATCCCCAGGATCATGCTCCCTTGAAGCTGCTTTTTTCACAACTGATAAATAAGGAAATTCAAACGGGACAGATCACATTGCGCTTTTATAATGAGCAGGAGCAGCAATATCGTTTCTATGAAAGCCGTATGCGGTTATCCTCCGAGCATCTGAGAAGGTTGCAGATTATCGGGACACAACTGGATGTGACGGAAAGAATACAAATGGCAAAGAAGACACAGGATCTGATTGCAAAACGTGAGTTGGCCATGAAAGTCAGCAATATCGTCCATTGGGATTTTGATGTGCGGAACCAAAAGTTCGAATCGTATAATGATCCGGTCAACGACTATGTCAGCGACCGTTTGTTGGCTGTTTCAGAATATATGGATGTTATACATCCGGAAGACCGTCCTTCGGTACAAGCAACTGTACAGTCTATGACCGAAGGAAGAGACCATACCTTTAATATCACATGCCGTATGCAAACCAAATATGATGACACCTGGCAATATTGTGACATTATAGGCGTCCCTTTTGAACGTGATGAAGAGGGGAATATCATACGCTTTACAGGCTTCAGGCAAAACATTCCCAAATTACAGAAATTAAACCGGGAACTTAGAGAAAGAAATTATAGAATAGAACTTACCTTCAAGACGGTAGGTATGTCTTATTGGGATTTTGATGTAAAGAGCGATATGTTCAGAGCTTTCAACGATCCGGTAAATGACTATCATTCGGAAAAAACAATTAAGGCTGATGAATATCTGAAAGTAGCCCATCCGGATGATATCGATTGTGTCTGCGACTATATCAATCATATGCGTCAGGGTGTTGACAAGGATTTTAATTTGAAATATCGCTCTAAGACGAAATGGGATGATGAATGGCAGACTTTACTGGTCACCGGTATTCAGGTTGAGAGAGATCTGAAAGGGCACGTTACCCGCTATACCGGCATAACGATCAATAATACGAAATGGGAAAAGATGATCCAGGAGCTGAAGGAAATGAAAGAAAAGGCGGAACTTTCCGACCGGCTTAAATCGGCTTTCCTTGCCAATATGAGTCATGAAATACGCACTCCTTTGAATGCTATTGTCGGTTTCTCCGAACTATTGACAACCTGCGATGATCCGGAAGAAAAAGAGGAGTATGCCGGTATTATCCAATCAAATAATGAGTTGTTGTTACGGTTGATCAACGATATTCTGGATCTATCCAAGATAGAGTCGGGTGTTATCGATCGTAAATGCGAGCGGTTTAACCTGGCAAAAGTCTCCGGTGAATTATATACGACGGTGTTACCAAAGATAATAAATCCGGCTGTCAAGTTCAGTATGGACGATTCTTTTCCGGATTGTTTGGTTGTCTTGGATAGAAGCCGGCTCAAGCAGGTATGGATGAATTTTCTCACCAATGCCGTGAAGTGTACGAAAGCGGGATATATAAAAATGGGATATTCGATTGAAGGGGGAGGCATACGAATCTATGTGGAAGATACGGGAGTCGGTATTCCCGAAGAAAAACATGATAAGGTCTTTGCCCGGTTCGAGAAGCTCAATGAGTTTGCACAGGGAACAGGATTAGGGTTAACCATTTCCAAAGCGATTGTTGAATCAGCAGGGGGAAAGGTTGGATTTACTTCGACTCCCGGTGTCGGATCTACCTTTTGGGCCTGGTTTCCTTGCTCTCCGGAGTTAGTTGAGCAATGAAGAAAACAAAGCCCTCTCCGCTATATAAGCAAAGAGGGCTTCTTGTTTTGTATAGGAAAAGGATCAATCTTTCTTCTTAATAAAGTCGGAAGGATAATTTACCTTGTTAATGATTTCGTTACCTTTCAGGTGGATCCAGGTTTTAAAACCGTTTTCACCTTCAGTCATTTCGATTACGCGTGCACCGTTTGTCAGGTTGTTGTAAACCGTGTCGCCTCCGGTGTAACGGCCATAGGCTAATAAGATTCCTTTCCAGTAAACGGCATAATCGTCATCGTGATCATGGCCGACAAAGACACCTTGAACATCTCCCATTTCTTTCATGGAAGCAAACAGTCCGGAGTTCAGTTGTGGAGCGCAGGCTTTCTCTTTACGTGTTCCTACCAGGATCGCTGTTTCATCCGAAGCTGCCTGATTATATTCGGGCAGGGCGATATGGAAGAAAGCCAGGGAAGGGACAGGTGTTCCTCCATTCTGTTTCGTGAATTTGGCACTGTTATCGCGATACCATTGCACCTGGTCGAACTTGATGTAATCGTATCCGCCGATACCTTCTATCTGGGAATAAGAGTGAGAGTCCATGCAATAAAGCACGACAGCATCTTTATTTCCATTCGATGATTTGATCGGAAGAATATAATTGCTGGCTCCCGATACACCTTTTACAGAATCTGTCAGGTTGTAAGGGATCGTTCGGATGATATCGAACAACTGTGTGCGTGTCAGGCCTTGTTCGTTATCATGGTTACCGAATGTCATGCCGAAAGGTATCTGACGTTTAGCTGCCAGGTTAAGTATGGTACGCATACCTTCTTCGGCCGGTTGACCATAAATCACATCACCGGTGAAAAGCACCAGATCCGGTTTCTCTGCATCCAGCACTTCATTGATCCTTTCGATCGAAATGGCCGACTTCGGATTGTTATGGATATAATGTACATCGGTGAATTGTACGATCTTAAATTTACCGTCCTTGTTGAATTTCAGTGACGGCTGTTGGGCGTTGCCGTTCAATAGGCCGACCAGCAGGAATATGATACAAAAAAATAACTGTTTCATCTTCTCGTAGATTTATTATTTAAAAACAGGCATCGAACGGCCGATCCATACTTGCGGTTGTTGCAGGTTGAAGATTTCGGCAACAGTTGAGGCACAATCGAACTGCATCATGCTGATGTTATCGAAGCAATATCCTTTTTTGATATTCTTTCCGGCAATGATAAAGGGTGTTTCCATTTCTTGCATGGTCTTTCCGCCATGTCCTTTATTGATACCACCATGATCGGCTGTGATAATGAAGATCGTATCGTCGTACATACCGGCTTTTTTCACTGCTTCTACAATCTGACCGATATAGCCGTCCAGTTCTTTTATCTTAGCATAATAAGCGGGAGTGTCGTGTCCGTCGGCATGTCCTACATGGTCGGGGTTGTCAAAAGCGATCATGGTAAGTGTCGGCTTTTTCTCGGTGATGTATTTAACGGCCATTTCGCACAATACGGTCGGTTGTTTGTTATAGTCCGGGCCTTGTGCATGGTAGCTCAGTGACAAGGTATCCACCAGATATTTGATACCGTCCCAGTCGTAAAGGCAACCTATTTCTGCATCCGGCTGGGCGTCGCGCAGTAATTGGAAAACGGTCGGGAAAATACCATGCTTGTTCAGTTCGCGTGAAGGCAGTTCGGGTGTTCTTGATCCCCATTCAGTGTATCCGTGAATCTCCGGCCCTGCTCCCATGAACATGGATGCCCAGTTTACTGCACTGGATGAAGGGAGTACGGAACGTTTCTTCAACGTATAGGAACCCTCTTTCATAAATTGTTTGGTGACAGGCATCTCTGCTTTTTCTACACTATAAGCTCCCCAGCCGTCCAGACCGATCCAGACTACGTGCTTAGCTTTTGGTTTGGCGGCAAAAGCCGAACTGATTGTGAAAATGGTTAAAACCAGAATAAGTAATAAGTTTCTCTGTTTCATGATAAGTGTTTAATTTGTATTAGTACCTCAAAGGTATGTAAAATAGGGACGATTACCCAATTAGCATAGCTTCTTTTATTATTATTTTATAGTGATATCGAATTGGTCATACGACTCGGTTCTCCAGGATTTATCGGCAGTTGTCGGCGAAATGGCGAAAAGCGGGGAGAAAGTCTTTATCTTGATCGTCTGACCGTCCGGCATAAATTCCATGATACGCAACCAACCGTCGCCACCGTTGCCATGCCAGAAACCATCGGCAGTCTGGGCGTTGAACATCATTTGTGGTATTTCTTTTCCGGCCGCATTCTTAGCCACGCGGAAAGCACCGTTATCTTTGAACGGGGCGATCTCACATTCGTGTCCGCAGATGACCATGCAGATATTGGAAGAAGGATAAACGAGTTTCTGCCAGATCGCTTCCCCGTAGTTGGCAGGAGATACTTTGTAGTTCTCTTTTATGTGACGTTTTCCGTTCCATGCCAGGAAAGAGTGAGTCAGTATAATGACCTTATGGTCT
>OGEI01001248.1_pt1 | contig 10620 bp, 10 predicted proteins | sample 1570631 | NCBI WGS metagenome assembly OGEI01 (sample SAMEA2582139, study PRJEB24529) | metagenome | biome: Human gut stool | place: China | collected 2011
CGCAACGAAAAACAAACGTTTTAGAGATGTAGCACCATTACCCTGGAACAGAGCCGGGCCGATACTACGAGCCGGGTTCACCGATGTTCCGGTAATAGGGATACATACAATATGGATCAAAACCAGCGCCAGACCGATAGCAATACCGGCAAACTTCGTATTTGCTCCTTTGGATGTAGAACCTAAAACAACAAGCAGGAAGATAAATGTAAACACTGTTTCGGCAACGAAGGCAGGAAGGACATTGGTATATCCGTTAGCACCGGTAAATGTCGTGACAGAACCGGAATCTTTTGCCAGTATATACAAGATAGACGACCCGATGATCGCACCGATCACCTGAAAGACCATATACATACCCGCATCTTTTCCGGAAATTCTTTTAGAAAGTAACATTCCCAGTGTGATAGCAGGATTGATATGACATCCCGATATCTTACCGATCGTGTACACCATTGTAAGAACGGCCAGCCCGAAAGCAAAAGCAACTCCTAGTGTTCCAACTGATGCAAAAGGCTGAACTGCCCCTGCAAATACTGCGCTACCGCAACCCATCAGGACAAGTACCATCGTCCCGATCATTTCTGCTAAATACTTTTTCATTAGTGAACTTAATTAGTTTTTAAATAGTATTTGTATAGGAATAAATAAACTATCTCGCCTTATTGACTATACTTTATATTTATTAAACATATACTTATAATAATTTGTTCGGGAATTTCAGTTTCATTTTTCGGAATCTCTTAATTCAAGGCATGCTGTATAAAAATAATCTTGTACTTTTACGGAAATTAATAAACGCATGAAAAAATTACTAGTCTTAACATCGGCGCTTTTGTTTGCAGGCTCCGTATTTGCAGAGAATGATCCGTTATGGATGCGTTATCCTGCCATATATCCAAATGGTGAAACCATTGCGTTTACGTATAAAGGAGATATTTATACCGTTCCGGTATCCGGTGGTAAAGCCACCCAGTTAACAACACATTCGGCTCATGATACACGCCCTGTATGGTCGCCAGACGGCAGCCGGATCGCATTTGCTTCCGATCGTAACGGAAATTTCGATGTCTTTATTATGGATAAAGACGGGGGAGTACCTAAACAACTAACAACTCATTCGGCAAACGAATATCCGGAAACATTCAGTAATAATAATGAGATCCTTTACTCGGCTTCCATACAACAGGATGCAAAGGATAGCCAGTTCCCTTCCGGTACATTCTCACAGATCTATCAGGTTAGTACAGAAGGTGGACGTCCGGTATTATTCTCTTCGCTGGCCATGCAAAACCTATCGGTGAACAAGAATGGCGACAAAATTTTATATAATGATATCAAAGGTTATGAAGATCCGTGGCGTAAGCATCACCAGTCTTCCATCACACGCGATATCTGGTTGTGCTCGCTCGATAAAGACCGTACATTTAAAAAGATAACAACCTTCCGTGGCGAAGACCGTAACCCGGTATGGACTGCCGATGGGAATGCTTTTTATTATCTGACGGAAGAAAAAGGCAGCTTCAATATCTTTAAGAATGATCTGACCGGAAAGAGTGACAAACAAATCACACAGCATACAACGCATCCTGTCCGTTTTCTGACTTCCGATAATAACGGTAAACTTTGTTACAGCTATGATGGTGAAATATATACGGTAAAAGAAGGTAGTCAACCGGCTAAGGTAAATATACTGATCGTTTCCGACCAAACAGAGAATGATTTGATCCATCGCCTGATGTCGAGCGGTGCAACCGATATCGCCGTAGCACCGGGCGGGAAAGAAGTTGCTTTCATTGTCAGAGGGGATGTATATGTTACATCTGTCGAATATGAAACAACCCGTCAGATAACAGATACTCCGCAGCAGGAACGCAATATCGACTTCAGTCCCGACGGACGTTCATTGGTTTATTCTGCCGAACGAGGCGAAACATGGGGTATCTACCAAAGCAGCCTGGTACGTAAAGACGATAAGTACTTTACCTATGCACAGGAGATCAAAGAAGAGCCATTGGTTGTGACTGATAAAACATCTTTCCAACCTTCCTACTCACCCGACGGAAAAGAAGTTGCTTTCCTGGAAGACCGTACCACTTTACGTGTAATCAACCTGAAAAGCAAACAAGTCCGTACAGTATTGGACGGTAAATTCAACTACTCCTATAGTGATGGAGACCAGGATTATAAATGGTCGCCCGACAGCAAATGGTTCCTGGTCGAATATATTGCGATCGGCGGATGGAATAACAAAGACATCGCCCTTGTAAAAGCCGATGGAAGTGGTGAAGTAACAAACCTGACGGAAAGTGGTTACTCGGATGGTAACCCGAAATGGGTGCTGGACGGAAAAGCAATGATCTGGTCGTCCGACCGTGCAGGCTATCGCAGTCATGGTAGCTGGGGTTCACAGGCTGATACCTACATTATGTTTTTCGACGGTGAAGCCTATGATAAATTCCGTCTGAGCAAAGAAGAACTTGCCTTGACAGAAGATGAAGAAAAGGACGAGAAAAAAGACGATAAGGATAAATCGAAAGACAAAAAAGCAGACAAAAAGAAAGAAGATACTAAAGATGATGAAAAAGAGAAAGACAAACCGGTCGATCCGCTGAAGTTCGATCTCGAAAACCGTAAAGACCGTATCATCCGTCTGACCATCAATTCTTCCAACCTGGGTGATGCCGTACTGACACCGAAAGGAGATAAGTTATACTATTGTGCTGCTTTCGAAAAAGGCTACGACTTATGGGAACGCAACTTCAAGGAAAACAGCACGAAGCTATTAATAAAAGGTGTTGGCGGAGGAAGTATGTTTGCCGATAAGAAAGGTGAAAATTTATTCCTCGTTTCCGGTGGTAAACTGAAAAAGGTCGAGATTAAAGACAGCAAAACGAAAGATATCGACTTTAAAGCCGAGTTCTCTTATCGCCCGGCTAAAGAACGTGAATACATCTTCAACCATACCTGGCGTCAGGTAGAAGATAAATTCTACGATCCGACTATCCACGGTATCGATTGGAAAGGATATAAGACAGCTTACAACCGTTTCCTGCCGCATATCAACAACAATTACGATTTCCAGGAAATGTTGTCTGAGATGTTAGGAGAACTGAATGGCTCACATACCGGAGCCCGCTACCGTCCGTCTTCCTCTACTCCGGCTACTGCCTGCCTGGGTGCCTTCTATGATAATAAGTATGATGGCGACGGATTAAAGATTGAAGAGATCATCGCCAAAGGCCCGTTGACAAAGGCGGATACACAGATAAAAGAAGGATGTATCATCGAAAAGATTAATGATACACCAATCAAAAAAGGGGTGGATTATTATCCGTTACTGGGAGGTAAGGCCGGCAAAAAAGTTCTGCTGTCCGTTTACAACCCTATTACAGGCAAACGTTTTGAAGAACAGGTCAAACCGATCTCTTATGGCGAACAATCCAACCTGCTATACAAACGCTGGGTAGAGAACTGCCGTAAGAAGGTAGATGATTTGTCGGGAGGTAAGATCGGCTATGTACATGTCAGAGGAATGAACAGCGAAAGCTTCCGCGAAGTCTATTCCGAATTGCTGGGGCGTTGCCGCAATAAAGAAGCGGTAATTGTAGATACCCGTCACAACGGTGGTGGCTGGTTGCATGACGATCTGGCAACACTTTTAAGTGGTAAGGAATACCAACGTTTCGAACCGCGCGGTCAGTATATCGGTAGCGATCCATACAACAAATGGTTGAAACCTTCCTGTGTGTTGGTTTGCGAAGATAACTATTCCAATGCACATGGTTTCCCCTGGGTTTATAAAACACTAGGTATCGGAAAATTGATCGGTGCCCCGGTTCCCGGAACAATGACTGCCGTATGGTGGGAAACACAGATTGACCCGTCATTGGTGTTCGGTATCCCTCAGGTCGGTGTAAAGGATATGAAAGGCAACTATCTGGAGAACCAGGAACTGGAACCGGATATCGAAATCTACAACACACCGGAATCTCAGTTGAAAGGTGAAGACCATCAGTTGGAAGAAGCGGTTAAAGTGATGTTGCAAACGGTAAATAAATAAGAATTACATTATAGAATTAAGGAGAGGCGATAAACAGCTTCTCCTTATTTTTTTAATCTGGTATAGCAATGTGGGAAGCGGGAAAATCAAGTTTTTTGTATTTATCCTGCATTTCTTTATCGGTTTCTTCCTTGTCGTTGGTAAAGAATACGGGGGAGTCCTCGAAATGCCAGGTTCCGAGATAGTTCAAAGTATTTTCAGCAACAGTAAATTTGAAAAAGACTAATTCATCGGGACGCTGTTCCTTATTCTTTATCTTTCGTTCCGTTTCAAATATGGAGTCTTCCCCTTTATAGATCGGTTCCATATAAGACTTGCCGCCATACCATTTACTTTCAGTCCACCAGTAATTCAGGATGACATACGTACCCGGTTCGATCAGATAACAAAATTGATTTTCTTTCGAAGTCTTAAAGGTCGACTTTACCCTGAAAACAAATACCTCATTCGTTTCAATATTGATCAGCCGGATATCCTGGGGATAACCACCACTCTTGAACTTCTTCAAACGCTGAATAAATTGACCGTAGAAGGCTGCTTGCCCGGCCGGAATGGTATCGTTCGTTCCCAACTTCTCCAATCTTCGTCCCGGTTGGGCGGCAGCTCCCAATGAAACTATCAGCAATATTGCGATCAGTACGTGCTTCATAAAAGTTCCAACTCTACTTATTAATCAACAATGCTATTTTACATCGAACAGAAAAACGAAACAAAGAACGGTACCGTAAAATCAACCAGTATTCCGTGAAAGATAGAAACGAATACCAAATCCTTTCCTGAATAACGTGTAATAATGGGTAATGTTGTATCCATCGTGGTCGCACCACCGGCACAGATCGGAGCCAGACGACCGAAATACCTGACAAACAACGGGGCACCCAACAACGCGAATATTTCACGGATAATATTAGCCATCAATGCGATTGTTCCTAATTCTGTTGCCATCTGAACACCCAATGAAGCCTCTTTCAATTCCGTTATCAGGATAGACGACAACGAATAATAAGCAAACCCGCTCCCAACTGCCAAGCAATCGAAAACACTCCATTTACTGATCAGCAAACTGACCAGAGCCGATGCCGTAAGCGTCCCGATAATAGTAGCCAAAGGTACCAGCAACAACTTCGGACGGATACTGCACAATATATCTTTCAGTTTCTTATCACTCCCGATGCTTAACCCGACCTGGAACATCAGCAGATAAAGTACATACATCGTGATATCATTCTCCACGATTACCTGCGGCAGATAACCGCTCCACCCCAGGATACATCCGAGCGCAAAGAAAGCGACAACGATCAGACTTCCTTTCATTCTCTCCTCCTTTCCTTAAAGAAAAAGTGATATACCCCCCAGGCTGCCAATACGCTTCCGAGTGTTCCGGCCAGGGCAAGCAGAAAAGCCTGTCCTCCCAGTGTTGTCAGGTTACTTACAATAGCCTCATTAGCTCCTACCGAAATACCCAGCAGGAATAACAGAAGTAGAATCGTATAGGAAATAGGCTTACCTATCTTTTGCAAAAGCTCCACTTTACGCAACAGGTATCCTATGGCTATACCGCCAAACATAATTCCGATTACCGTGAACATAATTATAATTTTTCGGCAAAGGTAACAGAAAGAGCCTTGCAGTACAAGTCTGCAAGGCTCTACCGGTGTCATATATGATCTACATTTTTACTACTTCCGACGATATACGAAACCCGAATATATTAAACACAGCAATTTTCAATCATAAAAGAAGAAGTCAGCAGCAGGACAAACAGGAGAACAATGATAAACGTCACCAAGGCTGAAAAAGAGTAAAAAAGACGAAGATGTCGCTGTCTCTTTTCCTTTGCAATCCGTTGCAGTACTTTCAAATCGAATTCCTTTCCCAGCGGTGGAAGTATTTCCGCCTCAGGAGTCAGGAACCACGCTTTGTAAGGACGCAACTCCAGCGGTAAAGTGTCTGACGAGAAAAAGTGTCTTAACTCCCGTTCCTCGTCGATGGTGGTGGCACATTCCCAATATTTCTCCAACAATATTTTAATACGGTCGTAGTCCATACCTGTGAGTATATGTAATTTTATCTGACAGCGAAACTCTCTGTCCGCATCTTCTGCAAATTGATAGCCTCCAGAGCCAGGTTGCGTGTAACCATCAGGCAGTAGGAAGGGATATCTTCTATCACAATCCAGGCAGCCCGTTCTCCCCACACCTTCAGCATCACGTCCTGAACGATTTGCTCGGAACGTTCTGCATTTCCGGTGATCCTGAAAGCAACCCGCAAGAGGTTATCTTTTAAAGGCAATATCCTTGTTATGAATTCGTCTGTTCTCATCTCTGTTATATTAGACGAGTCCCCCCCATAAAAGGTTGCAGTTTTTGGTTACTTTTTTTATCAGATTGTAGAAAAAGACCGCTATATAGTTCTTTTTCATTATATTTGTAGCAGTTCTAACAAAACAGTAAATCCGCATATTTAAACTAAATCAATAAATAAACAGTGAAAAAGACAATCTTATTCTTCCAGGCTGCTGTTCTTTGCCTGCTGGTCGGATGTAAACCGGCTCCCAACAGTGGTTTATTAAGCGATGAAATCAAGTATGTCGATCCGTTCATCGGAACCGGATTCCACGGACATACTTTCCCCGGCGCTACCCGTCCCTTCGCCATGGTGCAAGTCAGCCCCGACACACATATCATGGGCTGGGATGCCAGTAGCGGTTATCATTATGATGATCGCGAAATCTACGGCTTCAGTCATACACACCTTTCCGGTACCGGTATCGGTGACCTGGGGGATGTAGCTTTACTTCCTTTCTCCGGTGGCGACTCGATCAAACCGGTCGGCCTTTTCAACAAAGACACGGAGAAAGCGACTCCGGGTTATTATGCCGTACGTCTGGATAACTTCGGCGTAAACGTAGAACTGACAAGTACCGATAAAGTCGGTTTTCATAAATACACTTACGATAATCCCAAAGACCGCCGCGTCATGCTCGACCTGGGGCATATCCTGCAGCCGAACTGGGGACATAAACTGGTTGATAACAGCTACCTGTTCGTAAACGATTCGACAGTGGAAGGTACGGTACGTACGCAGGGATGGGCTCATTTTCATGCCGTATCCTATCGTATTACCTTCTCTGAGCCGATCGAAACGATCTACCAGTATGTCGGAGGCAAACTGCGTCAGGACTCTTTATTCCTGCGCATCAATACGGCTGAAGACTTGAAATTCCATTATAAGTTCCCGGAAAAGGCAGAACCTCTGTATGTAAAGGTGGCCCTTTCTATGGTGGATACCGACGGAGCGGAAAAGAACCTGATGGCAGAGCTCCCGGGATGGGATTTTGAAGCAACCCGTATCAAATCCGCCGAAATATGGAATGATGCGTTGAACGCAATTGAAATTCAGAGCGCTGATCCAACAGTGATGGTTAATTTCTATACAGCACTCTATCACACCATGATCGCACCGTTCGCCTATCAGGATGTAGACGGCCGCTATCTGGGTATGGACAAGAAAGTACATAAAGCGGAACCCGGCTATGTAAACTATTCCGTATTCTCCTTATGGGATACTTTCCGCGCCCTTCATCCGCTGATGACGATCATCAATCCGGATCTGGCAGCCGATTGGGGAAAAGTTTTGGTACAGGGATATAAAGAAGGAGGTATCCTTCCGAAGTGGCCGCTGGCTTCAAGCTACACCGGCTGTATGGTCGGTTACCCGGCTGTATCTGTCCTGGCAGACCTTGTGTCCAAAGACCTGGCAGACGGTGATCTGAAAACATGGGCTGAAGCTGGAGCCCGTTCTTCCGTATATCGCGAAGACCTGGCTGAAAAATTTAAAGGGACACGCGAACTGGATCTGATCACCCTTCATCCGTACTTTAAAGAAAAATACGGCTTCGTTCCGGCCGACTCTGTTCCGGAATCCGTATCATGGGGACTGGAAATGGCTTACGAAGACTGGTGTATCTCACAAATCGCCGCTAAAGCAGGATTAGATTCGCTGGCTAAAGCCTACGCAGCCAAAGGAGAATATTACAAACGTTATTTAGACCCGGAAACGAAAATGATGCGTCCCGTTATGGGTGACGGTTCATTCCGTACTCCGTTCAATCCACGCTATTCAGCTCACATGAGAAGCGATTATACAGAAGGAAATGCCTTCCAATGGAGTTTCTTTGCTCCGCATGATATGGATAACTTCATCGCTACGATCGGTGGCAAGAAAGAGCTGGAAACACGTCTGGATACCTTATTCACCACCTCTTCGCAGGTTGACGGCGAACATGCTTCCGGCGACATCACCGGTCTGATCGGTCAGTATGCCCACGGAAATGAGCCGAGCCACCACATGGCTTACCTGTATAACTGGACTGATTCCCCCTGGAAAGGACAAGAACGCCTGGATTATATCATGCGCGAATTCTATACGAACAAGCCGGACGGTATCATCGGAAACGAAGACTGCGGACAGATGTCTGCCTGGTATGTAATGAGTGCCCTGGGATTCTATCAGGTTGCTCCGGGTATTCCGGTTTATACATTGGGACGTCCGATGGTAGATCGTGCCCTGGTTCACGTAAAAGGCGGCATATTTGAAATCCTGGTGAAGAACAACAGTCCGGAGAACAAATATATCAAAGAAGTTACATTGAATGGAAAGGCACTCGAAACCCCGTTCTTCTCCCATGCCGACATCGTAAAAGGCGGTAAGCTGGTATTTGAAATGACCAATACGCATCCATAAAAAATAAAATCATGTTACTGACTACAACAAACAATATTGAAGGGAAAAAGATCGCCCAATATTACGGGATCGTTTCCGGTGAAACAATTATAGGAGCAAACGTATTCAAAGATTTCTTTGCCGGAATACGCGATATAGTAGGTGGACGGGCCGGTTCATATGAAAGCGTATTGCGCGAAGCAAAAGAAACGGCTTTACAGGAAATGAGCCAGCAGGCTGCACGAATGGGAGCCAATGCCGTTATTGCAGTCGATCTGGATTATGAAACTGTAGGAGGAAGCGGAAGCATGCTGATGGTTACAGCTGCCGGTACCGCAGTTCGATATGAATAAAATTACGGATGGGGGATAAAAGTCCCCCATCTGTTTCTATTCCCCTAAAATTCTTCTGATATGGTTCTTTAGTATGTGAAAAGCCGGTGCCGCCATTGAGCCATGATCGTATCCATCCAATTCATAGATATAAGTCTCTTTATGCCCGGCCACCTTCATCATTCTCCAGAAATAAGCATTCTCTTCATAACGTCCCAACATTTCCATTTCGCGGTCACCTGATACGATTATTAAAGGAGGAGCATCAGGACGGACATAATAAAGCGGAGCAAATTCATCTATACTAGGCTGCGTTTCCTTCATTCCCAGCGATTCCCGATAGGCAAAATGGCTGATAGCATGTCCACTGAAAGGTATAAGGGCTGCAATTGAATCTGCATCTATACCGTAAACCTGCAGCCATTTCTTATCCAACCCGATCATATTTGTCAGATAACCGCCCGCAGAATGTCCGGATACAAATATCCGCTGCCAGCTACCGCCATATTCTTCAATTGTTTTAAATGTCCAGGCCACTGCAGCAGCCGCGTCATCAATACAATCTTTAATCGTACATTTAGGCAATAAGCGGTAATTGACTGCAACGACAGCCAAACCACTATTCTTTAACTCTTCCGGAATAAACTTACTTCCACCGGATAAACCACCACCGTGGAACCAAACAACCGTCCCGAAGTCCTTCCCGTTTTCAGGATAATAGACATCCAGCTTGCAACGTTCCAGACCATACGGGTCACCTGTAGTCCGGTAAGGGATATCTTTTACTACAGCATAATTAATACTCTCCTGTGCACAAAGAATAGCGGAGATAAAAAAGAAAACAAATAAGATATAAGACTTGATCATAAAGCATTGATTTTTGGACAAAGATAAACGATTTATCTAAATGCAAAAAGGGATCAACCTTACGATTGATCCCTTTCATTTGTTTTGAGTTCTTGACTCTAAAACGGCGGCTATCTACTCTCCCACTTTTACGCAGTACCATCGACGTGGTTGGGCTTAACTTCTCTGTTCGGAATGGGAAGAGGTGGATCCCCAACGCTATAACCACCTTAATATCTTTTAAGATGTTTGACCTAGGACAACGCTACTTTAACAGTAACCTTCGCTTTATGGCCTGTATTGCTACTTGCCATCTGCTGATATATCAATCCTTCCTACCGGAAATAGAAAGTCTCGGGCTATTAGTACTACTCGGCTTCGACATTACTGCCCTTACACCTGTAGCCTATCAACGTCGTAGTCTACGACGACCCTCATGGGGATATCTAATCTTGAGGCTGGCTTCGTACTTAGATGCTTTCAGCACTTATCCAATCCAGACTTAGCTACCCGGCGGTGCACCTGGCGGTACAACCGGTAAACCAGTGGTCTGTCCAACACGGTCCTCTCGTACTAGTGTCAGAGCCTCGCAAATATCCTACGCCCACGATAGATAGAGACCGAACTGTCTCACGACGTTCTGAACCCAGCTCG
>OGEI01001259.1_pt1 | contig 10499 bp, 6 predicted proteins | sample 1570631 | NCBI WGS metagenome assembly OGEI01 (sample SAMEA2582139, study PRJEB24529) | metagenome | biome: Human gut stool | place: China | collected 2011
AAAGACATCCCCGCCGGCGGATAGGCGACACTGACCGTCCACTCCTCCGTCTCGCCGAAAGCGGTAAACAGGAAGGTACGGGGACGTGTAAAGTCGGTAACCGACTTCAGATCGGGCATAACCGTTGCCGTCGAACCACCCAGGCTCAACGTTTCAATCTCAATATTGCGCCAAGAAGGTTGCAAAAGCGAGTCTACATATACAATTACATTGTGCGTATTCTTATCGATCAACGCACTACCCAACTGATTTTTCACCGTCACCTGTTGTTGGATATCATGCTCTACCGTCACTTTCCACGGATAATCCTGATAAAGACGAAGGATAAAAGAGACAGGCTTCTTAAAATTCATTCGCGTATCTGCCGTAGGCGGCAAGCTGTCCACATGGACAAAGCCGGTATCCGGGAAATGCGCAAAGTCGAAACACGCCTTTTCGTCGGGGATCACCGTCATGCCGTCTGTCACAATCATTTTCTCAATTTTAAGATTGGCCAAGTCCAGACTATCCGCAACCTTGACGGCAATCGCAGCCGCCCCTTTGTCTATCTTCATCTGAGTCTGCCCCTGCAAGGCAAACTCATTGATTTCCCCCACGATCGTAGGATAAGGCAAATCGTTCTTCACACATCCTGCCAAAAGAACAAGAATAACCCCAAATAGTATGAAATGCTTTACTTTCTTCATAAATCAGTTACAAATAAAAGACTATGCCGAGATCTACGGACAGCAGATTGATCTTGAAATTTGCCGAACTGGAAGTACGTTTGCCTTTATATACCTGATCACGCGTCTGATCGTACCAGTTAAAATTAAGGCCTGCCACACTGACGGAAGCTTCCACGGCTGCAAAATCATTGACGAATACAGTGATACCGGGTGCTACACCGATATTCAGGTTATGTTTCAACTGGTATAAGCCGGAGAGGTCGACTCCCGTTCCGGAACTTCCATTGCTTTCGGAATAGCCATACGATACCCTTGCCTCGTTGAACAACCCGAACCGTTTGCTATCGCCCAAATTCAGGTAGGTACGTAAAAAGACCGCAGTAGTAAACGTATTGGAAGTACTGTTATAGTCGCTGACATCAAAACTCAAATCATCCCCCAACTCCAAAGACAGGTTATTCAGGTTCGTCACGGTACGCCCATAAGCAAAGCGTCCTCCGATACTGATATTGTCGCGTATGAAATAGCTGACCAAAGGTGTCACCTTGAATGTATATCCATCGCTCGTTATATCTTTCAGTACGGAAAGAAATTCAAAATTATCGTCCACATGCTCGGAGTATGAGAACGTTGTACCTACCATCCATTGCCCTTTCGGGATAAAGGTCTTCATGACAATCCCACGGTCGTACTTGTTTTTCTTTGCTTGGACGGGCAAAGAAAAACAGAGGACGGATAGGAACAGGAAAAAAAGATGTTTTTTCATTTATTCGTTATTAATTGGATTCACGGGAACTTCTTTATATTCCGTTTCTTTCAAACATTCTTGATTATAATCGTAAGACAAACTAAATTCGTCAACATACATGACACTGCTCGTCGAACCGGTAAACACATCGCCATCTTTACTTGAAGAAGCCATGATGATAATGTATATAGGGGTTCCGGGAGAAGGCATCTTCCCTTGATAATACGTCAATGGTATAGAAAATTCCGTATATGTGTCCACATTTTCCGTTATTATCTTTTCACCATAGGCAAAAATACCTTCTGAGTTTTTCCTAAACTTATTGTTTTCACTATCTGCCTCTTTAGTCAAGGATTTTACACTTATCTTCTGAGTAGATAAAGCGATGCTTATTATACCTTTATCTAATTCTGAAGATGTTGTTCCTGCATTATTTTTCCAATTAATTGTACCCGGTTCATATTTATACCAACCATTCAATGAAACAGGGAAACCCTTGTAAGATTGCCCATACAAAAGTTCAGCTCCTTTTTGCCCTGCATACTCTACAATTCCTGAAAATATACTACCGGCAGAAAAAGCCCCCATACCTGCAGCACCTGCCCACGTAGAAGCCAAATAGGCCGCTTTTTTTGAAGATTCCACAGGAGCTGTTTCCGTTGTTTCTTTTGTAAGAACAGGCTTACCACTACCGACAATCGCTCCTCTATTTCCAGATTCCCAATAAATCGCACCAGAAGAACCTGCATTTGGAGAGACGTAAGTTTTTTTACCACCTACCAATGGTGCATCAACTTCTCCTTCCCTTGTTCCCCAATCTTCAAAACCTAAATTCGGAACCACCGAAGCCGTCTCAACCTTGAACTCCACAGCTCCACATGCCATCGCCGGATCCTGTACTGAAGCCAATTTATACGAATAAGTAACATCAGGCTTCAACCCTATAACCAACGCCGATACATTCCCTTCATCCGTACGCTTTACACCTTTAATATCAATATTTAAACCATCAGATGATGTCAATTGGAAATAAGCAGTCTCATCAACAGTAATCCCCCGAAGCACAGCAAAAGTCGTCCAACAAATGGGGGCCTCGACAGCAGCTGCTACATTCGGCATGATTTTAATCGTAAACGATGCTTCTTTTTCCTGGTTACGGTCATCTACGAAAATTACCTTGAAAGGATGCTCCGTCGGTTTGTCGTTTACAGCCTTCAAATGTGATAACAATCCGGACAAATCCCAGGTACAATCTACAAAATCGGCACTTTCTTCTAACTTCGGTGTCGGAGGATTACCAAGTCCTAATGCCTGTGCAGAAGTTGCACTTTGCGGATCCATCAAATCAAACTTGCTCAAACCGGCCTCTACAAATACAGGTGAAGTTGTTTCAACCAATACTTTTGAGAATTTGGTTTTCGTACCAACTTTATAAGTAAGCCCTATTTGCGGCATTGTCTCTGAATTTTCCCGAAAAGAGAATACTCCATTTACAAAATTATCGCTCAAAGAAAAAGAGGAAACTCCCACACCAAACAAATTTTCTTCCCGTATAAAAATATCATACGTTATTTCGTCATGTTCCTCATCAATCGTTACATCAAAATCAGCACCTGCTTCCTGATCTCCTCCACCAGGATTAGCCACCCCTATATTGAATCTATAATGATGCTGAGGCTGCACATCCGGACATATCTTCCGAATCACAAACTCATTACCATCCCGGTTCACCAGTTTTAGCGACATAGTCAGTTCCTCAGGTGTAAAATAACCGGAACGATATTCATCGCGGGTAAATGTCAAAGATCCAGAAGAGTTGCTTATTGTTGTCCCGTAGTGAGAAAAATATTTTTTCATATCCTCAGTATACGACACCGACACTTTCGTATTGGAAATCTTACAAACCACTTGCGCACTGGTGATCTCCCCTTGTTTGACTTCAACCTCTTCTTCTCCTCGATACAAAGGGGTTTCCCAACCTGCCTCACCAGTATGATTCGAACTGACGGCAACAATATATTTTCCCACGGGAAGCGTCATCCGCTGATCTTTTACATCCGATAGATAATCTTTATATGTATTGACCGTATCCCGATTCATATCCAACACATCTACCCGAAGCGACTCGAAAGTAACTCCCGTTTGCGCCTTGGTATACAAGGTCGCATCTTCCTCTACATTCAAATAAAGGACACCGGTCAGACATAAACTATTCTTATCTTCCACACAAGACCCCAATAAGCCGGCCAACAGGTAAACCGTAATATATTTTATAGCACCAGTAAATAACTTCATTTCCATAATTATTTTTTATTCAAGACAATGGTTGCTTGATCCTCTTTCTGGTTTTTATCTCTTATCTTTATTCTGAAAGAGTTGTTACTGTCCAACATTTCCAAGAAAGGAGAAATATCAAACTTCAGTTTTCCCTTTTCTCCCCTACCGGGCACTATCAATTCCTTACCCATTCCGGAAAGAATACCATTAACCTCTGCCAAAGAAGAAGAATCCAACAAATCCAATGGTAGTTTTATATCTTTTCCAATCGAAACATCCACCGTCAGAGCATCCAGTCCGGTTGGCAGATATAAATAAACCACAGCACTCTTTGTTTTAGAAGTAATCGTTTGAGGCATACTCACATCAAAAGCTTTTCCTTCAATCGTACCGGTTATCTCAGGTTCTCCCTCTCCCGGCTCATTCCCACCAGGCGTATCCGGCACATCCGGCTTATCCACCTCCACGAAATCGGAAGGCACCTCTATTATATAGTTCTTTTCAACCAACGATACATCCACCTTGATGGTCGGAGCGGAAGAAGGATATTCCGGTTCTTCAGGATCTGTCGGTCCTTCCGGTTCATCTGGTTCCGAAGGTTCATCCGGTCCCGGGTTGTCGGGATTGTCTGGATCCGAAGGTTCACCTGGTTCATCCGGTCGGGCGTCAATAGCGTCTAGTTTGATATACAAATTGTTATGTTCCTTGATCTGTTCGTCTTTCGACAAGTCGCACGAATAGGTATAGGATTCCCCTTTATAGGTTGTCGTATAGATTGTAAAGCGTAACGTCCCGGTATTTCGGAGATAGGCGGAACGCAACTCGTCCGATGAGATCGTTAAGACCCCCGTCCCGTTGTCCACCACGATCGTATAATCACTTCTAAAACTGTCGAAGAACTGGTCGGAAAGGTCGAACTGAACTTTCTTGTTCGATAAACGACAATTCGCTTCGATCTTCACCACTTCCTTGGCAGAAACCACGCAAGTCGTATCTCCTTCATAGTAGGGAGTATCGAAACCGGCATCCGGATCGTCGCCGCTAAAAGCCCGAATCGTATATTTGCCGGCAGGCAACAACAATTCTCCATCCGCCTTCAATGCTGCATACGAATCGTAGCTTTTCACCACCTGCCCCACGCTGTCGAGTATCGAGACACAGAAATCGTCCGTAGCCAAATATATATCCTCATTCTCCGTCTCCCCTTTCGTCCCAGGCACGGCTGCTTCCCGTTCCGCTACTACATGAAGATCCAGCAGGCCGACATTTTCCGGCACACCCTCTTCTTCATTCCCTTGCCCCTGTCCGAACAAATCCTTTTTCATCTCGCATGAGACGAAAAGCAGCAGGCAACACAACGCCCAATATGTAATCGGTTTTACCATACTCATTCTCCTATTCCATTAATGCACTTCTTAAAGATACCGTCTCCGGCTGGTCGCCCGCATCCAGGCGGATGATATAATACTCGCCCGTCTTAGGCGCATTCCCTTGGTTCGTGATCCGCCAAACACGTTCCGGATAATCCCTACCGCCCATCTTCATGGTCACTCTCACGACCAATTCATCACAACCTTTCAAGAAATAAGCCGGATTCATTTCGTCTTTCGAGAACTCATACGAAGCTTCGCCGTTCGACACGTTCACCTTATAATCATAGTTTTCAGACTCCGTTTCCAGCAACTCCTGAAACTGTTCGGACAAAGCCAGCTCTACCCCCAAGCTTTCATAGACACATTTCAAAGTCACCTGTGTAGTTCGCTTCTCCTCTATCACAAACGGATGGCTTTCGCCCTCCACTTCAAAGTAAGGATTCTTGGAAACCGCTACCCCGTCAGGCTTGAACGAAGAGGCAAACGCCGTGTAATTGCCGGTTGGCAGAATAACAGGTAACCCTTCATCGCGCATGGCTGTCAACGAGGCGAACTCTTTGGCGACTTCTCCTTTGCCATTCAATATCTTAATATAGAAATCATCCGCCGAAACATCACTGAAATCGGCTGACCGCGTGATCAGCGGTATCACCTGTTCCGTAGACATATTGGCAGCCACGTTCAAGCCACCCGCATTATCCGGAAAAAAAGGCGTGCCATCGTCCTCATTTTGACTGCAACTTGCCGTACACAACAAAACAAACGACCATAAAATAGATACTATATTCTTTTTCATCTCCTATTACACTTTACTTAATCTTCTTTAGGTACAAATACCTTTACATCAAATTTCACTATATCCGTATATTTCGGTTTGTCATTCGCATTATGCCCCTGAATGGAAAAATGATACAAATAGAATGGAACACCTTCTTCCGGACTCGGTGCTTCCAGATTATTCAAGGCATCCCATAAGAAAATCTGTCCGCTCTTTATGTTTTTCAGATTGAGATTCTGCTTTTCACCGGATTGCCAGGAAAACTTTTGAGCTATTGCTTTAGCAACACCCTCATCCGTGGCAAGGTCTATGATCTCTGCCTCTTCTTCATGCAAATCGTCTCTCCAATATTTGATCTGCAAAGAACCTACACCGGCAAGCATTTTAAAACCGACCGTCATGCCATTGCCGGATTCACCATCCACAACAGGTACTTCCACCTCACCTTCCGATTTAAAGTGAACGGGATACAATTCAGGCTTGGTAAATTCTTCCCACATGAAATCAGGAATATCTATAGGAATATCCTTATCAGTCAATTCATTGTCCAACACGACATCCAGCCCGATCCCGTTGAAAGCACCGCCATCCGTCTTAAATATCAAATGGACATTCTGCCGGCGTTCCAGCTTGATCTTATTAGGAACAAGATATGTACTCGACTGCTCTTCTCCCCTTTTCTGTACCCGGATCCGGACTGTCATATCCGTTCCCTCCTTCGCAACCTGGAGATAGGCAGGGCGTGATTCTTCCTTGGCAATTTCAAACTCGTCAGCAATAAAAGGAGAACTGAGCAACACGGCATAATCTTCGTATGCTTCCTGGAATACGGAGGTATATTCAATCATCACACGCGCATTACCCAACGAACAAACGACCTCCAACGGAGTATCCATACTTTCTTTTACCACAAAAGAAGAGTTTCCTTCAAAATAAGGATTTTCAAAAGCAGCGGGAAGATCATCACCATTCGAAGCAACCAACCTGTAATCGCCTTCCGGTAACTCTATCTCTGACGGCATATTTCCAAAACGGCCATACGATTTGATCGCATCATGGCTGCTCAAAATCTGTATTCGATAATCATCAACAGACAAAAAACGTTCGAATTCATCTGAAACTGCTTTTGTTAAACTGGAATTTATTCCTTTTCCTTGGGAAGTGGTATCGGCCACTAAATTCAGGCGGAGTTTACCCACATGAGCCATTGATCCATCTTTTCCATTCGTGCAAGCAGAGTGATTGATTATCAAAAACAACACCCCTAAAAACAGCAAAACCAACACCCTGTTTTTTAATAATATTTGTGATTTAGCAATTTTGAATCTCAACTTTAAATATAAAAAAAACTCCCTATACGACTCTCTGTATCTCATCTTATAATTTGTATCTTATGGGATACAAAATAACTTCAAAATCAACAAGATTGCAAGATCCTGTTATCTATATATAATAATTTTATCATTATTTAACTATAACAAATATAAAATATGTTTACCTTTGAGATACCCAAACAAGCCGTAAAGCAAATTATGAAAGTATATAACAATCCTGAAATTAACATTTCAGAAGACTGGTTCATGGGGTACTTGACACCTGAAAATATGAAGTTGCTCAACCCGCATATTAAGTCATTATGCTGGTTGAAAATGGAAATGTTTATTCTTTGCCTCAAAGGTGAAGCGGAGATATTTATAGATTTGAATCACTATTTAATCAAACCTGGTAGTTTTATAACAATCTTACCTGAAACAGTCTTACAAATACAAGCTATAAAAGAAGATATACAAATTTATATCCTAGCTTTCTCTTCTGACTTTATTAATAAAAATCATATAAATAACATACACCTGTTTAATACAATCAAAAACGCACCAGTCATTGAGTTAAAAAGACAATCGGAACAATTCATGAAAGATTATTTTTTATTCCTCACTAAAACATATAATTCATCCATAACCAAACTAAATGACAAAATACTGATTTATCTGTTTAAAGGAATATGGTTTGGTGTTGAAAGTTTATACAATACAACAATAATCTATCCAACTCGCTATTCCAGAAACGAGCAGATAAGTATAAATTTTCATCGATTGGTCTTGTTGCACTATACCGAACAACGTAATGTAGCCTGGTACGCCGACCAGTTAGGAATAACACAGGCTCATTTAAGTACGGTCATAAAACAGACAACCGGAAAAACATGCATCGAAACCATTACTTCAATGGTAATAATGAAAGCCCAAATACAACTAAAGTCAACAAATCTTGCAATACAAGACATTGCCAAATCTTTAAATTTCAACAATATGTCTTTTTTCGGAAAATATTTCAAACGCAACGTAGGGATAGGACCGTTAAAATATAGAATTAACTAATTCTTCATACATTAAGTAAACGAGCGAAAGCCCGATTACCCAACAATATGACCATACGAGGGGGAGCTTATACCTATCGAAAAAATCCCGTTCGAAAAAAGACAAATCTTCTTCATTCTGAATCAGCAGCATATGTTCTGTATAGGCAGTAAGCCCCCGTACTCACTTATCAATGTCTCATAAATAAGAACTATAAAATTACATATCCAAGGGAAATTTTCAGAATATGATTAGAGATATTTGTTCTAAATCGCATACTAAATAAAAAACATGCCTTCTAATTCACCTTCTAACTTTCCTGAATAGGAATAGCAGGATACTAACCTTTCGTTTTTATATCAACCCATTGTCCTTTCCGGGTTTCAATCGTATAAATGCCTGCTTCCTCCGTTACATCGCCTTCATTTCCGGTGACAGAGACTTTACTGCTGCCTGCCGGGAAAGCAATACGCAACGTACCGCCCTGCTCGGGATAGACACGGAGCTTCACGATCTTGCCGGCTTTCTTTTCGGCAGAAATGACGAAAGCCCCCATAGCCCGCAGATTATCGAACGAGACATCCGACCAACCGGCCGGGATAGCCGGGAAAACACGCACGATACCGGTATGGCTTTGAAGTAACATCTCCTGGATGCCGGAAGCAAAAGCGAAGTTACCTTCCAGCGTAAACGGACGATAAGTGAATTTAGACTTCCCGCTTTTCGTCTGGTCGCCATTTACATGGAACGTATTACGAAGGCAGAAACATTCGGCAAAGGTTCTCAGTTCCTCCGCTGCCCCTTCGCCGTCAAAGGCACGGGCTTTCATATTACCGAACCAGCTATAGGAATAACCCGTCCAGTAGTCGGGGCCGTAATCCTTCAATTTCTTCAGCGTAGCCTGGATGATCTGCTGAGACTTTTCACCTTGGCTCCAATCCAGCAGACCCAACGGATGGATCGCCATCGCGTGGGAGAAATGACGGTGGGACTGATCGTATGGAAAACCTTTGGCAAAGGTCAGGGCACCATCTTTATCCAGGTCATAGTCGGGAAGCTGGCTGCCGATTTCCTTCCAATGTGCCGATTCTTCCGGGAGATTCATCTCGGCCGCCAGTTCGGATGCCGCATTGAAGGCAAAGTGCATCAAGGCCAGATCGTAGTTCGTCATATCCTTAAACCAAGCATTGATGGAGTTATCGAAAATCTCGGGGCTGGAACTCATCGCCAGTTTGCGTACTCCATCGGCATCGACTATGGATATTTGTTCGAGGAAGATTGCCACATCCTTCAGGAACGGATAGGCACGGTCTTTCAGGAATTCACGGTCGGCCGAATATTTCCAGTGCAGGTAGAAATGTTGCGCCAGCCAGGCACTGACTGTCTGCGACATGGAATATTGTATCCATCCTCCCATCGGGACACCCAGCAGGGTACAAACACCCGGGATATTCATTCCGTCTTTCCCGAAATATTCTTTCGTATATTCCTTATATACATCACGCTGGTCCCACAGCGTATTCAGATAACCCATACCTTCGGTCAGGTGGTTGCCGGTATAAGTCGGCCAATAACTGAGCTGCGTATTGAGATCATGGTGGTAATCGCCTTTCCAGGGGGGAAGTTTGCCGTTATCGGCTGTCCATACGGCCTGCAAAGAGATGGGATAGGAATTTTCGCGGGTAGCCGAACCGTATTTATACATTTCATTATCGTATTGCTTCTGCAAAACCGGATCAGGAAGGGTAACGGACGATTGCGCCCAGTAATTCTTCCAGAAATCCATGTGCGTCTGATAATCCCGGTCGATACCACGTGTCATGGCTTCCTGCGTCTTTTCGGTTGCTTTATCTGTTTCCAGAGAAGATGTTACGCTCCAGACACCGCAAAGGGTATTTCCTTTTTGCTGCCAGCGGACATTTACATCGTAAGAGAAGCCATTCCAGCCTTCCTGATGATAGGTGATCTGATTGGATTCCTTATCGATCGTGCCTTGTTTATAGCCCAGACGGCGTAAATCCTGTCCCTCCACTGAGTTTCCAGCCTCTGCTCCTCCGGTATTATATTTCGGTGAGCTTAATGTAGGAGTTATAGCTGCCGGGAGATTTTCGAAAACGAACCAGCCGACAGGTTCCGTGGCATGGACAAAGGTCTTCAGTGTTGCACCGTTATCCCATGTTGCCTCACAAAGGGCATTGTTCAGGTAAAGGTGCACATCGGAAGGCGATCCCAGTTCTTCCAGGGAAAATTCGAGCGCAGCACCCGGTATCTTCGATGGTGCAGGCTGCTGATCATACG
>OGEI01001263.1_pt1 | contig 10481 bp, 10 predicted proteins | sample 1570631 | NCBI WGS metagenome assembly OGEI01 (sample SAMEA2582139, study PRJEB24529) | metagenome | biome: Human gut stool | place: China | collected 2011
ATCATGGTGCAGAAAGTAAAGTTGCTACAAGTCGTCTCATGGCTCTCAGTAATGAACCGATATCTATTGTAGAACCTATATCACCAAAATCATTTAACCCTAATGATGATATTATTTTTACAGATGTATCCTTTGGTTATGATGAATATCGCCATATTTATGAGAATCTCAGACTACATATTCAGCAAGGGAAATCCATTGCTATCGTTGGTGCTAGTGGGTCTGGCAAGACGACATTATTTAATATGCTTGAGAGGTTATATGATTATGGTGGATCCATTCGTATAGGCTCGGTGGAGTTGAAAGATATTTCAATTGATACTTGGCGTAATGCATTGGGGACTATAACTCAAGATACGTATATTTTTAATGCTTCCTTTAAGGATAATATACGCCTTGCAAGACCTGAAGCTTCTATGGCGGATTTAGATCAAGCCATTAACCGTGCATCATTGCGATCGGTAGTTGAAAAATTACCAGAAGGTATGAATACGATTGTAGGGAGTGGAGGGCAAGGTTTGAGTGGTGGTGAACGTCAAAGAGTTGCATTAGCTAGATTGTTCTTGCGCAATCCTAAAATCGTTTTATTAGATGAACCTTTAGAGGGCTTAGATCAAGTAACGAGAAAAGCTTTACATCGTGATTTGATGCATTATGTAGAGGGTAGGACATGTCTATATATTACACATCAATTGGAAGGTTTAGAACAAATGGACCGAATCTTGTTTATGGATAAAGGTCAAATTGTTGAAGATGGTACGTATGAAGAATTGATAGCTCTTCGAGGTCATTTCTATGAATATTGTTATTTATCTATGGCAAGTATTCAATAAAACTAAATATCATTTAAAGTATCTATTATTAATGCTTAATTATAGATTTGAACAATGTTTAATATTACGTTGCAATTTAAGATCTATTATGAATATTAAATTATAATATGACTAATGTTTAACTACATTAATAAGGCCCCTTTTACTATGCAAAAAGGGGCTTTAATTATATTTATATTTAATAGTATATGTAGTATACTTTTATCGATAAATCATGCAATATATGGTATAATTTTTGTATTAAGAGCTATTATTTCACCCTTGGAGGGGTTATGACTAAAATCTTCACCAAATTACGAGCTTTGGTGGATGAAGCATTATCTGATCGAGATGCGGTGGTGGATAAGGCGCCCGTATTAGAAAAAGCACCTTTAGAACAAGATTTGTTTGACCACCGTTTGCTATATATAGAAGAGGATATGGTTAATCGCATGTTGCGTGCCGCTCTTCGCAATCATTGGTTCTTTTATGCTGTAACATTTGAATTTGAACCAAACAATCAAATATTCCTATCCATTATTACAAAATGGGGGAATGTGATTAATGTGGAATTCACCTTAGAGGATTTATGGTTCGATGATTATTCATCATCCTTTGCCATTCGTTTAGATACAAATAATATAGATACAGGTGGGTTTATTTTGAACTCTATTTTACACTTGTTGGGAAACTGGTGTCTAAGTCTCTTCGGTATTTTCTTTAACCCTATTGCATTAGGTGAAAAAGGATCTACTGTACGCTTTGAGAAGAAAGGTATCATTCAATTTGACTTATTACCTAATACACAAGTGAAGAAATTCATACCCATGCCTGAGCGCCATATTGGTAGTAATGGACCTGTTCTCTTGGGTAACCCGCGGACCAGTCAATCTGTGTTACAGTTGGATTACTATGCATTCCATGATCCTGTAGATACTTTTACAGTACCTGATGTGCCAACTCGCACTAGCTGGCTTCGTTCTATCGATATTGCAGCAGTTCTTTTATTGCCAATAGGTGTATGGATTACATTTATTATCTTGCATCACTATTTACCAACAGAAACATTGGAATTTTCATTCTCTACATACTTTTTAATTTCCTTAGGGATTTTTATCATTTCCTTCTTAGTTATGAATATTCCTCGGTATTTGTACATGTATTTTGATTCTCGCAAACAGTGGCAAAGTGCATTTGTACATAACAATATTAAAATTCAAATGCGTAAACTACACCGACGCATCTTCATGCAACAAGCTACATTGACAGCTGATTGTGATGAGTATACTGCTAATGAAAGCCAAGAGCGAATTAAACACCTTTTGTTGCAAATTCGAGATAAACGATTCCTTGCAAATCGACTTAAAATTGCAGATGATGATAGAGCGCGTAAACAAAAGGTTAAGTTTATTATTGCATATATAGGTTGTACTTTGATTGAGTTGATGTTGTTAATGAACTAATATTGTAAAAACAGAAGACATAATAAAAACGTATCTCTTTGATATGTACTCTCTTTACTGGTTGTCCAGTAAAGAAGGTATATATTACTTATAGAGATACGTTTTTTATTGTAGGGTGTTAATTTTTAATTATCGCTTTTTGCGTCGCTTACGAACTGTTTTTCGACCTTCTTGTTTTTTGTTAGATATAGGAGTCTGTATTGGTTCATAAACTGTCCGATTTACAGTCATAAATGGAGGGTTGCCATATTGATTAGGCTCAGGTTGTCCTGGCAATACCCAGAATAGGAAGCCGATGAGCCATATAAAAAGCTCTAGCATGTAATTGAATGGAGATACGGCAGAGTAGGTATTGATGAAAATCATGATTACCGACCAGAGGATTCCTGCCCATGCATTGAAGCCGATGTCGTGAATACGACGGCCAAATAAGACACAAGATAAAGGAAAGAGGGTTGCCAATAAGAGCCAAATAATGACCCTAGTCAACCAATATGCTGGTAGTGATACAACAAAATCTAAGAATATGTTATCGATGTAGTGGACAATATGAAATAAAATCATTAAAGCGATGAAGCATATGATAAATTGTAGTCGATTTAACCGTCCCGTTAAGTTAAAAATCGATAAACCCATGCGACGTCCTTGGAATGCAATGAGCAAACCAATGGCACATATGAGCAATGTTCGTAATACAACATAGAGTAAATCCATAAGTTCCCCTTTATTTATAGCTTATAGTTGAGTTAATTCTGGCAAAACTAACTCAAATGCGACTCCATGTTTTAGCGATTGTACTGTATCTAATGTTGCTTGAATCGCGTTGGTAGTAAAATTCATTGCCAGTTCTGCCGCATCATAAGGAGAATATCCCCTCATTACAGCACCAGATAATACAGCAGTAAAAATATCTCCTGTCCCTGTAGCTTTTACAGGAACCAGAGGTATAGAGTATGTTTTTAAAAAGTCTGTAGGTCCATCATAGACCGCAATAACAGCATGTGTTTTCGATGGGACGCTGGTCATGATAACCATTTCAGGGCCCATGTGATGTAATTGTTTACATCGCTCACGTAATTCATCTTCGCTAATAGGATTTGTTGAGAATGGAATATCTAATAAGAAGCATGCCTCAGTATAGTTTGGCTTTACGATGTGGGCCTTAGATACAAGTTGGCGCATAGCTACAACCATATCAGGAGTATAAATGGAATAGAGGCGACCATCATCGGCCATTGCGGGATCGACGATAACCATCTGACCATTAGAGGCAAATCGATCGATTGCTTCTTCAACGAGGTGAATTTGTTCTGGTGATGCCAAGAATCCACTTACGATAGCGTGAAAGTCAATTTCGTTTTTATCCCAGCAGTCCATAAAATCTCTCATATGAGCAGATAAATCAACGAATTCATAGTGTGGATACTCTAAGTGATTGCTTAGTACCGCTGTCGCCAAAGGAACCGCCTGACAGCGCATGGCACTGATGATAGGAATCATAACGGTAAGGGCACAGCGTCCGATAGAGCTCATGTCTTGAATTGTTAAAACTCTAGGTACTGCTATCATAGACACCTCCAAATAATCATATATTTTATTGTACGTTATGTGAGCCTTTCTGTAAATGTAATGATGTTAATCATGAAATTAACTTCATAATGTAGTATAATAAAACGAATAGACTTTTTATGGAGGAAAGTGACAATGACGAGGTATGTATTTCGACGCCTAGGTGGCGCAATCATAATCTTATGGGTCATCATTACCGTAACATTTGCGTTAATGCACGCAATTCCGGGGGGGCCTTTTACAACAGAAAAGAAATTGCCGCCTCAGGTGAAAGCAAGCATCGAAGCAAAGTATCATCTTGATGATCCCGTGTGGAAACAGTATGGAGATTATTTAGGTGGTGTTATTACCGGCGATTTGGGGCCATCATTTAAGTATGAAGGTCGTAGTGTGAACGATATTATTAGTGATGCATTCCCAATCTCTGCTCAGTTAGGCTTGTTATCTTTAATGGTAGCTGTAGTGGGTGGTATTACAGCGGGGGCGATTAGCGCCATGCGACCGAATAGTATTGTAGACTATGCTGTAACTGTGTTATCTACATTGGGCATCTCAGTGCCTACATTTATTATCGGTGCTGTCCTTGTATATGTAGTGGGCTTTGAGCTTGGATGGTTCCCAGTAGCTTTATGGCGCGGGCCATCTTATATGGTATTACCAGTGTTAACATTGGCTGCACAACCGATGGCATTTATTGCTCGCTTAACGCGCAGTGGTTTACTTGACGTTTATCAACAAGAATACATTCGTACAGCTCGCGCAAAAGGTCTAGGTTCTTGGACCATTTTGACACGTCATGCCCTTGGCAATGCAATTTTGCCAGTTATTACGTACTTAGGTCCATTGGCAGCTAGTTTGTTAACAGGCAGCTTTATCGTAGAAACAATTTTTGCGATTCCTGGTCTAGGTCAGTATTTTGTAACATCTATTTATAACCGAGACTATACGGTTATTCTTGGCATTACGATTTTCTATAGTGCGCTTGTAGTATTTCTTAATATTTTGGTGGACATGATTTATCCATTAATCGATCCACGAGTTACAACGGAGGAGGGGACAGATGAATAAGGAAGACTTTTTACCTATTGAACGAGCCCCTCAAGAAGAGATTACTAGCTTTATAAAACGTCCTAGTAAATGGGAACGATTTAAGGTAAATCGTTTAGCTGTAGTTGGTGCAACCATCATTATTGTGATGATGGTACTTGCTATTCTAGGTCCACTTATTTCACCTTATACGTATGCGGACCAATCCTTAATTGATGCGAACCAAAGTCCAAGCTTTAGCCATTGGTTTGGTACGGATACATTGGGCCGTGATATCTATACGCGTGTTATGTACGGCGCTCGTATTTCCTTAACCATTGGTTTTGTAGCAGCTTTTATTAATCTTGTGATTGGCGTTGCCTATGGAGGCATTGCGGGTTATATAGGTGGCAAGGTAGACCGTATCATGATGGGAATCGTAGATGTTTTGTATGGTCTTCCACTTTTACTATACGTAATATTATTGATGGTTGTACTAGGCCCTGGCCTTACATCTATTTTCGTAGCATTAGGCATCGCGTACTGGCTCAACATGGCGCGTATCGTACGTAGCCAAATTTTGAAAGTTAAAAACGAAGAATACATCATTGCAGCAGAAGCTATGGGTATTCCTAAGCATCGAATTTTATTGCGTCATATTTTACCAAATTGTGTAGGGCCGATCATTATTACTTTAACATTGGCCATTCCTGAGGCTATTTTTACAGAAGCATTTCTTAGTTTTATCGGCTTAGGTGTAAATGCACCTATGGCGAGCTGGGGCGTACTAGCTTCTGAAGGTATTAGTAGCATGCGCTCTTATCCGTTCCAATTGATTTTCCCAGCTGTTGCTATTAGTATTACCATGCTTGGTTTCGCATTTTTTGGCGACGGTTTACGCAATGTATTAGACCCTAAGGAAGGAGATAGATAATGAATAATGCTATTGTTGATGTACGTAATGTATCTATTACCATCAATACCTTCCAAGGTCCGTTGCGAGTTATTCGCAATCAAGATATTTCTTTATACCCTGGTGAGATTTTAGGTATAGTCGGGGAATCTGGGTGTGGTAAATCCGTTTTAGTTAACTCTTTAATGGGCTTATTGCCATATGGTAAAACTAAAATTAAAGCGGATACATTCATGATTGATGGTCATGATTGTTTAGAATTTACTGAAGATGATTGGAATGAACTTCGTGGTACAACGGTTGCCATGGTGTTCCAAGATCCTATGACCTCTTTGAATCCTATCATGACCATTGGAGAGCAAATGTATGAGGTTATTCATCGTACAAATGCGTATGGTGAAGATTACGATGAAAGGGCCATTGCCATCGATTTATTGAAGAAGATGGGTCTGTCTACACCGGAACGCCGGTTATCTCAATATCCTCATGAGTTGAGTGGCGGTATGCGTCAACGCGTATGTATCGCTATGGCGGTGGCCGGTCGTCCTAAGATTTTGATTTGTGATGAGCCTACAACAGCCCTTGATATTACTACAGAGGCACAAATTTTGCGCCTTATGCAAACATTAGCCGTAGAGGCTGGCATAGGGATTATCTTTATCTCTCATAACCTACGTGTTATTGCTCAAATTTGTGATCGGGTTATGGTTATGTACGCAGGTAAATGCGTTGAGTCTGCTACGGTTGAAGGTATCTTTAACGAACCTCGTCATCCCTATACGTTAGGATTGTTATTAGCATTGCCGCAAGGTAAATGGCATGGCGAGTTAAAAGCCGTTGAAGGTCAACCGCCAGATTTATTTGATTTGCCTCGCGGATGTGCATTTAACCCGCGTTGTAAATGGGCTATGCGAATCTGCGGTAGTCGGGTTCCGATGGTTACAAATGTTGGTGAAGGTCACCAGTTTACATGTTGGTTAGCTAAGTTGGAGGGACTTTAATGAGTTACGTATGGGAGACTGACAATCTCGTTAAAGAGTTCACCCTGTCAGGCGGCTTATTTAAGCCAAAACAAACGGTACACGCCGTACAAGGCGTGAGTCTATATCAATCACCAGGGGAAACCTTAGGTATCGTAGGGGAATCTGGATGTGGTAAATCTACATTTGGTTACACTTTGATGGGTTTATATCAAGCTACATCTGGTTCTATTTATATGAATGGTCGACATATCAACCCTTATGTGGATAGAGAGTCTGTTCACCCGGTGATGCAAATGGTATTTCAAAATCCTTATGCATTACTTAACCCGCGGCCTACGGTTAATGCAATTTTAGAGGAGCCTTTAGAACTGGATCCAAAGTATACACCCCGAGATCGCGTGATTCGTGTAAAAGAGGTGCTTGACCAAGTTGGCTTAAATATGTCATTTGGTGAGCGTTATGCTCATGAATTATCTGGTGGTCAACGTCAACGTATCGGCATTGCACGGGCTCTTATTATGCAGCCTCAATGTATCATCTGTGATGAGCCGATTTCTGCGTTAGATGTGTCAATTCAAGTGCAAATTATGACATTACTTGAACGTTTACAAGAACAGCATGGTATTTCGTACCTCTTTATTTCTCATGATTTAAACATGGTGCGCTACATTAGTCATCGCATGGTTGTTATGTATTTAGGTGCTGTTATGGAAGAAGGTCCTGCATTGGACTTATATGAATTCCCTCAGCATCCGTATACCCGTGCATTGACGGCCTTAAATGGTCCAGTTATGCCACATGCACCAATTGGGGCACCGCTTAAAGGGGATCCACCAAATCCATTAGACCCACCAAAAGGGTGTCTGTTTAGTGGTCGATGTCCAGAAGCGGAAGGTCGTTGTTTTACAGAACGTCCGCCACTTAGAGATTGGGCAGATCGCCGCATCGCATGTTGGCACATATAATGGGAGAATAGTATGGAAAAACTAATTGTTGGCAAGTCCTTGGAACATCAACTAGATACAGTCATTAAAGAATTGGCACCAGCAGGGAATATATCTTATGCGGTGCTACAATTTGATGACGAAGAGGATTCAACACTTATTGCAGCTCGAGGTGAAAATACTGTACATTCTAGTGCGAGTTTAATTAAGGTACTTATCATGGAATATGTCTTTCATTTAGCTCGTACTGAGCAATTGGACATTAATGATACAGTTCCTTTATCTAGAACTCCACGCGTTGAAGGTGGCGGCGCACTACAAGAGTTAGTTGGTAAACACAGTTTTACATATCTTGAGTTATGCCGTCTCATGATGGTTCTTAGTGATAATATTGCGACAAATCTACTCATCACAGTGCTTGGTATGGAAAATATCAATGCTCGAGCGGAAAAGCTTGGTGTGGATGAGATGGAGCTTAATCGCATGATGATGGACCTTAATGCCTTGGCCGAAGGGCGTGATAATTACATTACAGCCATGTCACTAGCTCGTCTGTATAAACATATTTTTGAATGTCGTGATAGAGATGCTTATGGCCGAGAAATGTGGAATATTTTAGGTCGCCAACAATTCCGTGATATCTTACCATTTTACTGGGGAGAAGGCATACGTTTTCACCATAAAACAGGATCCCTTGATCGCGTAGAGCATGATGGGGGTGTAATAGAAACATTTAGAGGTCATTTCTGCTTTATCCTTTTAATGAGCGATATCGATAATGACCGAGGCAAAGAGTTAGGCGCTCAAGTTGGGCGCATCATGAAAGAATTTGTAGAGGAAGCATTGCCATGATGGATAAACGAAACTTGTTAAAACTCATGGTCCTCGCTCTAGGGGTGAGCGTACTCTTATTCGTATTTGGGTACCCTCGTGGTGTTCAACCAATCGATGAACACACAATCCGCTATGTTATTGAGCAGGAACCATCCACATTGGATCCCGCAAAGTCTACTACCTCTCCGGAGGCTACGGTTCAACTTCAATTATTCGATGGTCTAGTTCGTTTGAATGATGAAAGTGAACCTGAAGCAGCACTTGCTAAAAATTGGGACATCTCCGATGATGGTCGTGAGTATACCTTCCATTTACGACCTAATTTAAAATGGTCCAATGGAGAGCCTTTGACGGCTTATGACTTTGAATACGCTTGGAAACGCGTATTAGACCCTGAAGTCCATGCGGATAATGCATATATGTTATATGTATTGGAAAATGGTGAAGCTTTTAATACGGGGAAAGCTGCAGCTGAAGATGTTGGGGTTAAAGCTATTGATGAGGATACATTGGTAGTTACCTTAGAACATCCAACGGCTTATTTCTTGAAATTATTAGCGTCTCATAGCTATTATCCAGTGAGTAAAAAAGCAGTAGAAGCTCACGAAAACTGGGCGGCTAATGCGGAAACAATAGTATCTAATGGTCCATACCGTTTACTTTCTTGGAAGCATAATGGGGAAATGGATTTCATTAAGAATCCAAACTATTGGGATGCAGAATCTGTGAAGACAGAGAAAATGAATTGGCCTATTAGTGAGTCTCAAAGTACACGCCTTACCTTAGTTGAAGGTGGCGAAGCTGATATGACGGTTGAACCTCCTGTAGCGGATCAAAAACGTCTAGAAGAAGCCGGCCTATTACATATTGGACCTATGCTTGGTAACTATTATTACGTATTCAATGTGAAAGCAGAACCTTTCACAGATCCAGATGTGCGTAAAGCCTTTTCTATGGTTATCAACCGTGCTAATATTGTTAATAATATTGTTAGAGGCGGTAAAGAACCAGCTTATGCGTTCGTACCATATGGTATGCTTGAAAGCAATGGTCGTGAAGACTTCCGTGAAGCTGGTAGCTATCTCGTATACGAAGATGTAGAGCAAGCCAAGGAAATCCTGAAAAAGGCTGGCTATGGCAAGAATCGTCCATTGCCGCAAATTACGATTTTGTATAATACAAGTGAATTACATAAAGCTATTGCAGAAGCGATTCAAGATGCATGGATAAATGCATTTGGCGCAGATGTACGCTTACAAAATCAAGAGACAAAGGTATTCTTGGCAGACCGTGAAGCTGGCAAATACCAAGTGGCTCGTGCTTCTTGGGTTGCTGACTATAGTGATCCACAAAACTTCTTAGAAGTATTCTCTGCAGAAGACAATGATGGTCAGTACCACAGTGATGAGTACAATGAATTGATCGCACGCATTCGTACAACGCCAAATGGTGCGGCTCGTGATGCGTTGATGCATGAAGCAGAAAAGATGATTTTTGATGAATCTCTTGTTATGCCGTTGTATTTTACAACACAACCATATGTGACAAATGGAACAATTCAAAATTATTTCTGGACCACATTGGGACTTGTTGACTTTAAAAAAGCATACAAATAAGATACACTTAAGACGTGCACTATGTGTACGTCTTTTGTTGTATTTCATGAGGATATATGAACTGGATTGAACCAAAACGTTTGGCACCGGGAATGACCATAGGTATTATGGCACCTGCTAGTGCAAGCGATGAAGATTTATATAGAATAGAAGAAATTTGTAAGGCTAAAGGCTATAAGGTGCTTGTGGGTGAAAGTGCAAGCCGAAAGGGGCTATATGGAGGCACACCTGAGGAGCAAGCCGCAGAGTTTCAATACATGATGACTACAGCCCCTTGTGATGCGGTGCTCGCCTTGCGGGGTGGTTATGGTACGATGCGCT
>OGEI01001265.1_pt1 | contig 10435 bp, 9 predicted proteins | sample 1570631 | NCBI WGS metagenome assembly OGEI01 (sample SAMEA2582139, study PRJEB24529) | metagenome | biome: Human gut stool | place: China | collected 2011
CACAAAATGCACATACTTTCTTTCTTCTGCGCATTGGTCTTCTTCTCATCTGACCTTCTGGTCTTTCAGACTTCTTTTCTGGCATTTCATTTACCTCCTGTTTTAGTTAAAAGGTAAACCTTCGTCTTCCACTCCATCAGGAATATTCATAAATCCATCTCCGGCTGCCGCACTTGGTTCCGGTCTTGATGGTGTATAGGCAGCACCACTATTTGCTGCTGCTGAAGATTTACTCTCTGCAAATTCCTGTTCTTCAACAACTACATCAGTCGTGTAAACTCTCTGTCCGTCCTTATTCGTATAGCTTCCTGTCTGGATTCTGCCGGTAATGGCAATCTTGGTTCCCTGATGAAGATACTTTTCAGCAAATTCACCCTGTCTGCCAAATGCAACACAGCTGATAAAATCAGCAGTCTGCTCAGCGCCGTCGCTATTGGTTCTAGCACGTCTTCTGTCTACAGCTAATGTATATCTTGCAACTGCCATAGAGCCGTCAGAGTTCTGTGAATAACGAACATCCGGTTCTCTGGTCAGTCTACCCATTAATATCACTTTGTTCATACTTAATCTCCTCTTCTATTCAAAGAGTTGTAAGCCAAACATCAAAATCAATTATTCTCCGTCTTTTACGATTAAGAATCTGATTACATTTTCCATGATACGAATTCTGCTTTCTACTTCAGCAGGGCAAGCTGCATCTGCATCAAACTTAATGAAGCAGTAGAAGCCTTCGCTCATCTTCTGGATTTCGTATGCAAGCTTCTTCTTTTCGCATGTACCCGGGTCAGTAATTGTACCGCCGAAACGAGTGATTAATTCTTTCACCTGTTCAACTGTGGCATTTCTTACTTCCTCATCGACGTTTGCGCTAACAACTAATGCTAATTCATACTTATTCATTCTACGTCGCACCTCCTTCTGGTCTTGTTGGTCCCTCTATTAGAGAGGAACAAGGAATATATATCACAAGATATGATTTTATCATATATCTAAAATGATTTCAAGCCTTTTTTAAATTTTTTGTATTCTTTTCTACAAGCGAGCGTCTGACCATTATTTCATGACCGCAGCCGCAGCATTTCAGCTTAAAATCTGCCCCTACGCGTAAAATTTCCCATTCACTGCTTCCGCAGGGGTGTTTTTTTTTGAGTTGTACAATATCTCCAACCTGATAATCCATATGCACTCCTGTTTATCCAATTTTTGAAAATACCTCACCTAAGGCATCATGAATCAGCAAGTCTGCCCGGTTATCATACGGTGTTTCGGATTTATTGATAAGTACCAGCTTATGTCCGCGGTAATAATCAATCAACCCGGCTGCCGGATAAACCCCCAGCGAAGTGCCGCCTACAATGAGTATGTCGGCTTCCCGGATTAAACGGACTGCCTCTTCAATGTTTTCTTCATCAAGTCCTTCTTCATATAATACGACATCCGGTTTGATTCTTCCGCCGCAGCTGCACTTCGGAACTCCTTCACTTTGTAAAATGGCATCCAGTCCATAAAACTGATGACATCGCTCACAGTAATTGCGCAATACCGAACCGTGTAGTTCAATGACATGACGGCTGCCCGCTTTCTGGTGCAGACCATCAATATTCTGGGTCACAATGCCTTTTAACTTTCCGTCTGCTTCCAGTTTGGCCAGCTTTTTATGCGTTGTGGAAGGCTCTGCCTTTGGAAAAAGCATCTTGTTTTTATAGAAGCGGAAAAATTCTTCCGGTTTCCTCATATAAAAAGAATGACTTAAAATGGTTTCCGGCGGATAGTCATATTTCTGATGATACAGACCGTCCACACTCCGAAAATCCGGAATTCCGCTTTCTGTGGACACGCCTGCGCCGCCAAAAAATACAATATTATCCGATTCTTCCACCCATTTTACAAACTGCTCCATTTTATCATTCATCAATAATCACACCTAACACTGTACATCCGTTTTTGTCAAGTTCTGCTATTCTTGTTTCGGCAGTCAGTTCACTGTACTGTGACTCCTCCAGTATCAGAACGGCTGCATCGCATACACCGGCCGTTCTGCCCTGTTCATCAGACTGCACAACTACAAGATCATACTCCTTTGCGTATTCTTCAAGCACCGTCTTTAAAGCTGTGCCGTCAAAACGCAGGTTTTCAACATTTCCCGTAAACACAACATCCAGTTTTTCACGGTTTGTTACACAGATGATATCTTTGGCAGTACCTTCACCCTGTGTATAATCAAAAATGCCTTTTAAATTTTTGCCAAGCTTATATTTTCCCAAAAAAACTTCCTGACTAAAATCTGCATCGGCAAATAATACACGTTTTTCTTTTTCCATAAATGCCGCTGCAAGTTTAAAAGAACTCATGCCGCTGCCGACAACCGCCAGCATATTTCCTTTATCTGCAAGCAGATTTTCCAGTGAATCCGCAGCTTTTGCATAGCTTTCTGCTTCCAGCGGTGTCATTTTTATTAATTTATCAATATTAACACTAAACACTTACAAAACCTGCCTTTACTTTTGAATTCTTGCAATTACCCGGCTGCTGGACTGCTGTCCCACGCGGTATATATCAATTGCGGTTTCTTCCGGTACTTCCGCCACCTTCGCTTTATCCGTTCCGGTTTCTGCTGCAGCGGCTTCGTCTGAAACATCTTCCACGATATCTTCTTCTACAACGTCTTCCTGTATAACATCATCGTCTGAGTCATTATCTTCTACGACATCGCCTTCCAAGATATCACCGTCAAATTCATCATCAGATTCATCTTCAGATGTGGCATCTGCAAATACATCTTCCTCTGTATCCGGATGAGTGTCCTCTGACGTTTCTGCCGCTTCCTGTTTTTCTTCCTGCTGTGAAACTTTCATCTGTGAATCCTGTTCCTGTCCGGCTTCTTCCTGCGTAATTGCCGCTTCCTGTAATGCCTTCGCTTCTTCCGGTTCATCTTCGTCTTCTAAAGCATCATCGGCAAACACATCTTCATCTTCTTCCGCATAATCTTCGTCAAAATCTTCTAAAATGTCTTTCATTTCCTGCGGTTCAGAATGTTTTTTCTCTGTCTGCGTCTTATGGCTTTGTTTTACATTGTCATCTTCCCGCTTTTCTTCCTCATGCTTTTTATCATCAATAAACTGCTGTGGCTGCGGTGCACGCAAGGCTGCATATTTGCCGTAATATTTTTCATATTCAAATTCATCATCTGAATGGTCTTCCGGCTTTTTAAATGCACACAGTATCAGGACAATAATGATTTCAAGCACTGCACAGACTGCTCCGCACGCGCCTGCAATCATCAGCGTATTACGGTATAAATCCGGCTTCACCGGTGTATTCGTAGAGGTTCCTTCTGATAAAATCTGAATGGACTTTACCGGAATAATGCTGGTTGTCTTTAATGCAGTCTTTGCAACCGCATCCACATACTGTTTTGCCGTATTCTGGTCCGGATTGGTACAGGTAATCTCAACGATATTACTGTTTGCCGGTGAAGACACCGTAAGATATGATGCAATATCTTCTGATGTTCCTGCAATTCTTTGCGCTTCCTGAATAACAACATTGCTCTTAAAAACAATGATAAAATCATCTTTGAGTCCGCCATTTACTGCTCTGACAGTTGCTTCATTTTCCTCTCCCGGTACTACATAAAGCTGTGTTGTTGAGGTATACATCGTTGTCAATGTCTTGTCTTCGTAAAAATAACCGCAGACACCGCTGACAATGATGACAAATATTAATATGAGAACACATCTTGCAAACTTTTTCATTTGCCCTTACTCCTTATTATTTGTACAGTTTTTCAGGATACTTTCCTTCTGCAATCAGTTTCTTAATAGACTCTACTACAACCGGCTTATCTTCCTTATATGTAACACCAAACCACTTATCTGTTGTTTCAAGAACAGATACATTGGCTCTGCCGGACTTAATTAACTGGTCTACAATCGTAGGAAGCAGATATTCGCTCTTAATATCGCCTTCCTTTTGCTCTGATAAGAATGTGCGGAAACCGCTTTCAAGTTCGTCTAAGAAATCCGGTGTAAAGCCCCACATATTCATGGATACATGGCTTGCCGGGTCACATGCTGTCTGGTTGCCGTCCTTGTCATCGCATGCTGCACCTGTTGCAGTCTTTACAATGCCACCTGTTTCATTGACACCGATTAAATGTTCATTTTCATCAACAACGCAGATTCCTCTTGTAACGGCACCATTATCACTTAATGTATTGCCAAGGATAAATCCTGCCATACAGAAGTCATACTGTTTTTCTGCCTTTTCAGCATGGTCTGATACAAGGAAATCATGAATCAGCTTAAATGCTTCTTTTCCGTAATAATCATCTGCATTAATTACAAGGAACGGCTCATTGACAATACCCTTACATGCAAGAACCGCCTGACCTGTTCCCCATGGCTTTGTTCTGCCTTCCGGTACAGAAAATCCTTCCGGTACATCTGAGAGTTCCTGAAATGCATATTCTACAGGAATGACCTTTGCAATTCTGTCACCGATAACTTCCTTAAATGTTGCAAGTAAATCTTTTCTTGTTACAAAAACTACTTTATTAAATCCTGCTTCAATAGCATCATAAATGGAATAGTCCATGATAATTTCGCCGTTTGGACCCATTGCTTCAAGCTGCTTGATTCCGCCCCCGAATCTGCTTCCCATTCCTGCTGCCATGATGACTAATGTTGTTGATTTCATTTTGTTCATACTCCTTTATCGTATATTATTTTCTTCATTTATTTATTAAAAGCGCTGCTTTCTGCCCTTTAATAAGCTTTATTCTGCGGATTCTTCTTCCGGATAATAATACCACCGGATTGCCGTAATGATACCCTTATCATCAATATCAAATGCAATCTGGGCGAAATCATCCGTCACTGCTGCAATACCGCTCTGATACGGCGGTTCAAAATACGTAAACTCTACAATATACGTTTCAGCTGTTTCAAGTGATGATGCCCCATTATAATTAATCACGCCATATTCTACCTTGTCTTTTGTCTTGACATTCTCCAATGCATCCATAGTAAAGCTGCCATAAAGCATCTTGCCCATAACCGCAGTCTTATCGTCAGAATAGTAGGTATGATTCATATAGTCGACATCCCTGTAATATCCATCATAAATTTTATCTACGGAATCTCCGACTTTAAGACCTCTTGAAAAAGTATCGTTTTCCCCGACCGAAGCTGCCGCCGTCAAAACATATTTCCCCTTAATTTCCGAAAAAATAAGTGTCAGCTCGTTATACGAATAAATTTTTTCTTTGACGACTTCCGTCTGGGCTGCCGTGCTTTTTTCATTCGCATTATACGATGTGACCGGCTCGCCTAAAATCTTTATCACTTCATCTTCTGTCATCAGATATTCGAGTTTTCCTACTGTTAAATCATTATATGAAAACTTTTTGGCACGGCTTTGTGCCACGGTAGGATATTCCTTTTCCGGTTCGGAAAATTCTTCACCATCTGTTGTAATTACTGCTTCCGTCTTTTTTCCGCACGCAGCCATTCCGGCGGCTAGCAGAACCACTGCCCCAATAGAAGCCATCTTTATCATGAATTTTTTTCTCATATCTTTTACCCTGCCTTGCCTGTCTTAATCCGTGCATGAGCAGGAAAATCTAATTTTCCTGCTCATGAGGGCATTCGCCCTATCATCCGAAAGTCCAAAAAAGAACTTTGTGCGAGCACAGTTCTTTTCTATCCTTCCGTACGGCACGACCCATTGTTTATGCATATTATAGCATAAATACATTTTTATGAAAACAGATATTCTCCATAAATGCAAAAAATCTCATAAGCCGAAACTTATGAGATCCTTAGAGAGGCGACAATCAGACTCGAACTGATGATCAGGGAGTTGCAGTCCCACGCCTTACCACTTGGCTATGTCGCCATAGTCTATACTATGCAATTCATTAGTAAAAAATGACTCCAAGGGGATTTGAACCCCTGTTACCGCCGTGAAAGGGCGGTGTCTTAACCGCTTGACCATGGAGCCTGGTAGAAAATTCAAATTTGGTATCGGACTTCATGTTTCCGAAAACTCCCCCTGTTGGACTCGAACCAACGACACTGCGGTTAACAGCCGCATGCTCTACCGACTGAGCTAAGGAAGCACTCATTTGAGCTTGGCAAGTTCCTATCCTCCCGGGAGGCTTCCCTCCAAGTACTTTCAGCGTTTACGGGCTTAACTTCTGGGTTCGGAATGGGACCAGGTGTACCCCCGCAGCTATTCTTACCAAGCTGTGTCTTTTTCTCTTCTTATAGACACTTGAAACTATATAGTAGCTTACGCCTTCGCGCTTTTCAATCTTTAGGTTAAAACTTTGACTTATTAGTATTGGTCAGCTAAAAGCCTCGCAGCCCTTACACCCCCAACCTATCAACCTTCTAGTCTCGAAGGAGTCTTAAAGAATACTTATCTTGAAGCTGGTTTCCCGCTTAGATGCTTTCAGCGGTTATCCGTTCCAAACGTGACTACCCAGCTGTGCCACTGGCGTGACAACTGGTACATCAGAGGTTTGTCCATCCCGGTCCTCTCGTACTAAGGACAGATCTTCTCAATATTCTAACGCCTACAGTGGATAGGGACCGAACTGTCTCACGACGTTCTGAACCCAGCTCACGTACCGCTTTAATGGGCGAACAGCCCAACCCTTGGGACCTTCTCCAGCCCCAGGATGCGATGAGCCGACATCGAGGTGCCAAACTTTGCCGTCGATATGGACTCTCGGGCAAAATCAGCCTGTTATCCCCAGGGTAGCTTTTATCCGTTGAGCGACGACCCTTCCATTCGGAATCGCCGGATCACTATGTCCTGCTTTCGCACCTGCTCGACCCGTCAGTCTTGCAGTTAAGCTCTCTTATGCCATTGCACTCTGCGGTTGATTTCCATCCAACCTGAGAGAACCTTTGAACGCCTCCGTTACTCTTTCGGAGGCGACCGCCCCAGTCAAACTGCCCACCTAGCACTGTTTCCGTGGCTACAAACCACAGATTAGAATTTCAACATTGAATGGTTGGTATTCCACCGACAACTCCAATACAGCTAGCGCCATACCTTCTTAGTTTCCCAACTATCCTATACATGCAATGCCAAAACCCAATACCAAGCTACAGTAAAGCTCCATGGGGTCTTTCCGTCCTACTGTAGGTAACCGGTATCTTCACCGGTAGTACAATTTCACCAGGCCTCCCGTCAAGACAGCGCTCAAATCATTACACCATTCGTGCAGGTCGGAACTTACCCGACAAGGAATTTCGCTACCTTAGGACCGTTATAGTTACGGCCGCCGTTCACCGGGGCTTCAATTCGGAGCTCTCACTCCTCCTCTTAACCTTCCGGCACTGGGCAGGTGTCAGCCCATATACATCGCCTTACAGCTTAGCATAGACCTGTGTTTTTGTTAAACAGTTGCTTGAGCCTCTTCACTGCGACCCCCAAATGCTTCATATCGCGTGTATATTAACATTCAGGGGCACCCCTTCTCCCAAAGTTACGGGGCTATTTTGCAGAGTTCCTTAACGAGAGTTAGCCTGTCCGCCTTAGATTTCTCATCCTGACCACCTGTGTCGGTTTCGGGTACGGGCAGTTATACCTTAACGTTAGAAGCTTTTCTCGGCAGCGTGGGATTTGTGCATTCATCTTACGACTATATATCACACCTCAAGTCTAATCTAGCGGATTTGCCTACTAGACCACTCTACATGCTTCTACGGGAACTTCCGTTCTCCCGCGCACATACCCTTCTGCGTCCCTCCTTCACAAAATATAACTGGCACAGAAATATTAATCTGTTTTCCATTCGCCTACGCATTTTAGCCTCGGCTTAGGTCCCGGCTTACTCAGGGAAGACAAGCTTTACCCTGAAAACCTTGGTCTTCCGGCGAGGGGGATTCTCGCCCCCTTTCTCGCTACTTATTCCTGCATTCTCACTTCTGATACCTCCAGAGTTGCTTACGCTTCTCCTTCAACGGCCTACAGAACGCTCTCCTACCAATTGCTTGCGCAATTCCACAGCTTCGGTTTATAACTTAGCCCCGTTACATTGTCGGCGCAGAGACTCTCGACCAGTGAGCTATTACGCACTCTTTAAAGGTATGGCTGCTTCTAAGCCAACCTCCTGGTTGTTTGTGAATCTCCACCTCCTTTCCCACTTAGTTATAATTAGGGACCTTAGCTGGTGGTCTGGGTTGTTTCCCTTTTGACAATGGAAGTTAATTCCCATAGTCTCACTCCTGAGCTTTGAATTATGGTATTCGGAGTTTGATTGAATTCAGTAAGCAATATGCCCCCTAGTTCATTCAGTGCTCTACCCCCATAATTAAACACTCAAGGCTGCACCTAAATGCATTTCGGAGAGAACGAGCTATCTCCTAGTTCGATTGGCTTTTCACCCCTAAACCTACCTCATCTCCCAACTTTTCAACGGCGGTGAGTTCGGGCCTCCACTGTGTCTTACCACAGCTTCACCCTGGACAGGCTTAGATCACCAGGTTTCGCGTCTACGCCCAGCGACTATGTCGCCCTATTCAGACTCGGTTTCCCTTCGGCTCCGTTATACTTAACCTCGCCACTGAACGTAACTCGCAGGATCATTCTCCAAAAGGCACGCCATCACTCCGAAGAGCTCTGACCGCTTGTAAGCACACAGTTTCAGGTTCTATTTCACTCCCCTCCCGGGGTTCTTTTCACCTTTCCCTCACGGTACTATACGCTATCGGTTAGTAAGAGTATTTAGCCTTACGAGATATGGTCCTCGCAGATTCACACAGAATTCCTCGTGTTCCATGTTACTTGGGAGAGAACATACATTCTAATGAGTTTACCTGTACAGGATTATCACCTTCTACGATCTAGCTTTCCAACTAGTTCCAGTTCGGTCATTAGATATGTTGAATATCTTACAGTTCTTCAAACGTTCTTCCCACAACCCCATATAAGCAACGGCTGTATCCTTGACACTTATATGGTTTAGGCTCATCCCCGTTCGCTCGCCGCTACTTGGGGAATCGTTTTTACTTTCTTTTCCTCGAGTTACTTAGATGTTTCAGTTCACTCGGTACCCTCTTTCGTGCTAAGACTCCATCTTAGCAGATTGCTCCATTCGGAAATCTTGGGATTGGCGCTCGTTTGCAGCTAACCCAAGCTTATCGCAGCTTACCACGTCCTTCATCGGCTCTTACTACCTAGGCATTCCCTGTGTGCCCTTAATTATTTTAACCTATTTTGTTTTTGTTTAATTTGATTGACAGCTAACTCTGTTTATATAAACAAGAGTTAAAATTGTATTATCTACTATATAGTTTCCAATGTCCATTTGATAAGTTATCCAGCGCTAATACGCTGCAAGAACATTATCAATAGAATAGAGAAAGAGAAATGATCTCCTTAGAAAGGAGGTGATCCATCCGCACGTTCCCGTACGGATACCTTGTTACGACTTCACCCCAATCGCTAATCACACCCTCGGAACATCCCTCCTTACGGTTAGGCCTGTTACTTCAGGTGCAACCAACTCTCGTGGTGTGACGGGCGGTGTGTACAAGACCCGAGAACGTATTCACCGCAACATAGCTGATTTGCGATTACTAGCGATTCCAACTTCATGTACTCGAGTTGCAGAGTACAATCCGAACTAAGAATAGTTTTATGAGATTAGCTTACCCTCGCAGGTTTGCAGCTCTCTGTACTACCCATTGTAGCACGTGTGTAGCCCAGCGTATAAGGGGCATGATGACTTGACGTCATCCCCACCTTCCTCCTGCTCATCGCAGGCAGTCTCGCATGAGTCCCCAACTTAATGATGGTAACATACGAAAGGGGTTGCGCTCGTTGCGGGACTTAACCCAACATCTCACGACACGAGCTGACGACAGCCATGCAGCACCTGTGTTCAGGCTCCCTTGCGGGCACTCCAGACTTTCATCCGGATTCCTGACATGTCAAGGCTAGGTAAGGTTTTTCGCGTTGCGTCGAATTAATCCACATCATCCACCGCTTGTGCGGGTCCCCGTCAATTCCTTTGAGTTTTAATCTTGCGACCGTACTTCCCAGGCGGTCAGCTTCACGCGTTGGCTTGGTTACCCAGGAATTGCTTCCCGAACAATCAGCTGACATCGTTTAGGGCGTGGACTACCAGGGTATCTAATCCTGTTTGCTCCCCACGCTTTCGTGCATGAGCGTCAGTCATGTCCCAGAGGGCTGCCTTCGCCATTGGTGTTCTTCCGCATATCTACGCATTTCACTGCTACACGCGGAATTCCACCCTCCTCTGACAAACTCTAGCCATGCAGTCACAAATGCAGTTCCCAGGTTAAGCCCGGGGATTTCACATCTGTCTTGCATAGCCGCCTGCGCACCCTTTACGCCCAGTAATTCCGATTAACGCTTGCACCCTACGTATTACCGCGGCGGCTGGCACTACGTA
>OGEI01001273.1_pt1 | contig 10310 bp, 8 predicted proteins | sample 1570631 | NCBI WGS metagenome assembly OGEI01 (sample SAMEA2582139, study PRJEB24529) | metagenome | biome: Human gut stool | place: China | collected 2011
AGTTACCGGGCAGCGTGCAACTTCATCCGTTTCTGTCCGACAGGAAGTGATAAAGCATAAAACGAATCGGATTGTCTGGTGGGTATTAATTCCAATCTTGATCATTTTAGTCTGTCTGGTACGAAAATTACGACGGATAAAATAGATAGCTTCTTAGGTGAGTGAAGTTGTCTTTTTAGATTCTTTTGCTTGTTTTGCACTCTTATAGTGCAATTTTCTGTTTGTTTTGCACTGTGAGAGTGCATTTTTTATTATATTTGTCCAATAAATTGTATGGATATGGACAGGTTATTGAGTTATTATTATAAGTTGTTACGTGAGTTGCATTCCGATTTTTTGCGTTACATCTATTTTAAAATCGATTGGAATAGCCGGATGATTGGTTTAACCGGTCCCAGGGGGGTAGGGAAAACTACATTGATCCTTCAGCATATAAAAAAGGACCTGAATCCGGATGAAGCTATTTATGTTACAGCGGAGGATTTTTATTTTGCAGATAATAAGCTGTTAGATTTAGCTGATGAATTGGTGAAAAAAGGTATTAAGTACTTATTTATTGATGAAATCCATAAATATAAAGATTGGTCGAAAGAACTAAAGCTGATTTATGATTATCACCCGGAGTTGAAGGTCCGATTTACTGGTTCGTCTGTCCTGGATATAAATAAAGGAGCATCAGATTTGAGTCGGAGGGCAGTCATGTATCGGATGCAAGGCTTATCATTTAGAGAGTATTTACAACTATTTCATCATATTCCGGCTACTATTTATACGCTGAATGAAATTATTACCCATCAGGTTGAGGTTTCCGGTTTAGAACATCCGTTACCTTTTTTCGAGGATTATTTGAAAAAAGGCTATTATCCGTTTTCGATGGAAGATGGTTATGATATAAGGTTACGTCAAATTATCAATCAGACGTTGGAGTCGGATATTCCTCAATATGCAGATATGAATGTCTCAACAGGGCGTAAATTGAAACAATTACTTGCTATTATATCAAAAAGTGTTCCGTTTAAACCGAATTTTAGTAGTATTGCAATCATGCTTGGAGCCAGTCGAAATAATATTGCTGATTATTGTCTCTATATAGAAGAAGCTGGCTTAATTTCTCAATTGCGTGATAATACGGGGGGAATTCGTGGATTAGGCAAGGTGGATAAAATATTTCTGGATAATACGAATTTAATTTATAATCTGGTTCAGGATATTCCAAATATAGGAAATATTAGGGAGACATACTTTTTTAATCAGATGAGGGTAAATTATGATGTTATAACTTCTGATATTTCGGATTTTCAGATTGATGAAATGACTTTTGAAGTCGGGGGAAAAAATAAGGGGCAGAAGCAACTTCAAGGTGTAGAAATGGGTTTCGTGGTAAAGGATGGTATAGAATTTGGTTATGCGAATATTGTTCCGCTTTGGCAATTTGGAATGAGTTATTAGTATTTGTCTGGTTCTATTCTTTGGATGAGGTTGATTTAAGAAATGATAATAGTCTTGTGGAAAACTAATTAATTCCGTTTCTTTGTACCCGTAAATAAGTAGGATATGGCAGACGAACAACAGATGGTGCTCCGCACGGAGGACCTGGTGAAGAAGTATAGAACACGTACGGTGGTGAACCATGTTTCCATTAATGTGAAGCAAGGGGAGATTGTAGGATTGCTCGGCCCTAACGGGGCGGGAAAGACAACGACATTCTATATGACTGTTGGTCTGGTTACTCCTAATGAGGGGAAGATCTTTCTGAATGATATGGAGATAACCAAGTTTCCGGTTTATAAACGTGCCCGTAATGGTATCGGTTATCTGGCCCAGGAAGCTTCCATTTTCCGGAAAATGACGGTAGAGGATAATATCCGTTCGGTATTGGAGATGACGGATACTACTCCCGAATACCAGAAGGATAAACTGGAAAGCCTGATTGCCGAGTTCGGTTTGAATAAGGTTAGAAAGAACCTGGGTGACCAGTTGTCCGGGGGAGAACGCCGCCGTGCCGAGATTGCCCGCTGTCTGGCTATCGATCCGAAGTTTATCATGCTCGATGAACCGTTTGCCGGTGTAGACCCGATCGCCGTACAGGATATCCAGACAATCGTAGCCAAATTGAAACATAAGAATATCGGTATCCTGATCACCGACCATAATGTGTATGAAACCCTGAGTATCTGCGACCGCGCTTATCTGTTGTTTGAAGGAAAGGTTCTTTTCCAGGGTACGGCCGAACAGCTTGCCGAAAATGAGATCGTTCGTGAAAAGTACCTGGGTAAAGACTTCGTTCTGAGAAAAAAAGATCTTTAATTTGTCATCCTTTTGATCTGTTGGGTACACAGGTAAAATAACAACAGGGTTACGATAGCCAATGCCGAGTATGGCAACAGGTACGTATCTGAAATATCTCCTGTAATAAACTCATTTTCTTTCAGGCGGTCGTCCGACATGCTGATAACAGCAAAGGCGTTATTGACGAAATGGGCAAATACAGGGATCCAGATATTTCTGCTCCAATATAACAGATATCCGAAATAGGCTCCCAGTAATATGCGGGGGAGAAATCCGTAGAATTGCATGTGGAAAGCGCTGAATATGATCGCTGCTGTCCAGATCACAATATGATGGTTCGATGTCCATTTCCCGATGATCCGTTGCAGGGCGCCGCGGAAAAGAAACTCTTCGGTAATACCTGCCATGACGGCTACCACCAACAGATTCGCTAACAGGTTCATCAAACCGTCGCCGGATAGAAGCATATTCGTCAGTTGTTCGGCAAGTGCTTCCTGTGCTTTCATCCAGTTTTCGACAGGAGCCATAAAGGTGGGCAGAACCATCTGTTTGTTGAGTAATGCTGTCAGAGTGATTGCTGGCGACATCAGGAACATGCTGATAAGTACCAGGAACAGTATCTTGATATCCGGGCTTTTTTTCATCCAAAGATATTCTCCCGGGGTGGGGCTGCATAACCAGGCTACTGCAAGTGAAGGAAACAGGAATGTTCCGATCGCGGAAATCAATTGCATGAACCGCATCGCATCCGGATTTTGCATGAGATTACCCGATGCACCGTACAACAGGAAACAACTCCCCGTTCCGATCAGGGATGACAGAATGCCCCCGAACAACAGGAATAGTAACAGAAGCAATAATTGAAACGTGGCCGGTTTACCGGCGTATATACCTTTTAATATCATATGTACAGTCATAAAAAAACTTCTGCCAAAGATAGCAGAAGTTTTTATTTCTTCCAGGATAATGTAGATTATGCTCTCGGTCTGGCTTCTTTTACTACCATCTGGCGGCCTTCATATTCTGCTTCGTTCAATTCGGCGATAGCCTTCTTCGCTGCGGCATCGTCCGGCATTTCAACGAATGCAAAACCTTTAGATTTTCCGGTTTCACGGTCGATAATGATTTTTACAGAATCTACAACTCCGTATTCTTCCATTACTTGTTTTAAATCTTCTTCCCGAACACGATAGTTCAGGTTACCAATGTAAATGTTCATAAAAATAGAAATAATTAAAAAATAAAATTGTTACTTATGAAAGTGGTAAACCGGAGTTTGCGATCCTTTCACTTTACAAAGGAATACAATAATTTTAGATAAACAACATTTTGCGATAAAAAAAATAATCCGTGTCTAAATTAGGCTTGCTTATAACAAATTAAGTAAACAATTTGCGAGATTGAAAGAATAACTCTAATTTTGCAGCCTAAAATTCGATACGACTATTAATTAAATAAATCATTCAGAATGAACGTTTCGCTTAAGAACATTGATGCCGTAAGTGGTATTGTGAAATTAGAAATAGTGAAGGCTGACTATGCTGAACAGGTTGAAAAGAGCCTGCGCAACTTCCGTCAGAAAGCAAATGTACCGGGTTTCCGTAAAGGAATGGTACCGATGGGTATGGTAAAAAAGATGTATGGAAAACATGTATTGGTTGAAGAAGTAAACAAGTTGGTTTCTGAAAATCTTTTCAGCTATATCCGCGAAAATAAATTGAATATACTGGGCGAACCGATGCCTAACGAATCAGAACAAAAGCCTATTAATTTTGATACGCAGGAAGATTTCGAGTTTTGTTTCGATGTAGCTTTGGTTCCCGAAATCAATATTACACTGAGCAAGGGCGACAAACTTCCGTATTATGAGGTTGCTATCGATGACGAAATGCTGAACCAGCAGATCGATGCATATACAGCAAACTTCGGTACTTACGACAAGGCTGACGAGGTAGAAGAAAAGGATATGGTGAAAGGTACTGTAGCCGAACTTGAAAACGGTTCTCCGAAAGAAGGTGGTATCGTTGTTGAAGAAGCTGTACTGATGCCGGCATATATGAAGGATGAAGCTGAAAAGGCTAAATTCGTAGGTGCAAAGGTTAACTCTGTGGTCGTATTCAACCCGAACAAGGCTTATGAAGGTGCAGAAGCTGAAATCGCTTCCTTCCTGAAAGTTGATAAAGAAGCTGTTGCTGGTATTACCGGTGATTTCAGCTTTGAAATTACAGAAATTACCCGTCACCAAAAGGCTGAGATGAATCAGGAATTGTTCGATAAGGTATTCGGCGAAGGTGTAGTTACCAGCGAAGAAGAATTTAAGAGCAAGATCAAGGAAGCATTGACAGACCAGTTCACTCCGCAGAGCGACTATAAGTTCCTGTTGGACGCTCGTGAAGTATTGGTGCAGAAAGCCGGTGAAATGAAGTTTGCCGACGATATGCTGAAACGCTGGTTGGTTGCTGCTAACGAAAATACTACAGCTGAAAAAGTTGAAGAAGATTTCCCTAAGATGATTGAAGACCTGAAGTATCAGTTGATCAAAGAAAATCTGGTGAAGTCAAATAACCTGAAGGTAGAAGATGCAGATATCGAAGCCTTCGCAAAACGTGTGGCACAGGCTCAGTTTGCACAGTACGGTATGCTTTCCGTTCCGGAAGATGTATTGGCGAACTATGCTAAAGACATGTTGAAAAATAAACAGACTTTGCAGAACATTATCGATCGCGCAGTTGAAGAAAAGCTGGCTGCATGGTTGAAAGAACAGGTGGAACTGGATGTAAAAGAAGTTTCAACTGAAGAGTTCAGCAAACTCTTTGAATAATATTATCCTTCTGAAACCATAGTAAACACTATGGTTTTAACAAGAAAAAGGGTTTTCTCTCTAAAAAATATCTTACCGGATAGCAAATAAGTTGTTTCTTTCAGAAATTTATTTATAACTTTGTTATTCCGATAAGTCAGAGGGGAATCCCTTTTTTTATGACTTCCGGTAATATAAAAATAATAGATTATGGACGATTTTAGAAAGTATGCAACGAAACATTTGCGGATGAACGGCAATGCGCTGGATAGTTATATGAATATCACCAGCAGTTATATTTCTCCGACAATTATCGAAGAACGTCAGCTGAATGTTGCGCAGATGGACGTATTTTCCCGCCTGATGATGGACCGTATCATCTTCCTGGGTACCCAGGTCGATGACTATTCGGCTAACGTGATCCAGGCGCAATTATTATATCTGGATTCAAGCGACCCCGGCAAAGATATATCTATTTATATTAACTCTCCGGGCGGCTCCGTTTATGCAGGTTATGGTATTTATGATACCATGCAGTTTATCGGATGCGACGTATCGACGATCTGTACAGGTATGGCGGCTTCTTTTGCTGCCGTATTGCTGGTTGCCGGTACAAAAGGTAAACGTATGGCTCTTCCGCATTCACGTGTGATGATCCATCAACCTCTGGGCGGTGTACAGGGACAGGCTTCGGATATCGAGATCACAGCTCGTGAAATCCTGAAGGTGAAAAAGGAACTGTATACTATTATTTCCGATCATTCAGGTAAACCTTACGATGAGGTAGAGCGTGATAGCGATCGCGACTACTGGATGACAGCCGAAGAAGCGAAAGCTTATGGTATGGTTGATGAAATCCTGGTTCGTGAGAAGAAGAAATAACAAAAACAGAGACAGGGCTTCGGCCTTGTCTTTTTAGACAATCAAAAAAACAAATATTCTATGGCCAAAACAGGCGACTTTTGTACGTTTTGCGGACGAAGCAGTCGGGACGTTAACATGCTGATTAATGGAATATCCGGTGCTATCTGTGATGAATGCGCGCAGCAAGCGTACGAAATTGTAAAAGAACAAAAACCTGCAAAGAAAAGTGCTTTAGGACTTGAGCAGACAGAATTACCGAAACCTGGGGACATAAAAACATTTCTGGATCAATACGTGATCGGACAGGATGATGCAAAACGTTATCTTTCCGTTTCGGTGTATAACCATTACAAGCGATTGCTTCAGAAAGTGACCTCGGATGATGTGGAGATCGAGAAGTCTAATATCATTATGGTCGGAGCCACCGGTACAGGGAAAACGTTACTGGCGCGTACCATTGCAAAGTTGCTGCACGTGCCGTTTGCAATCGTAGATGCGACAGTGCTGACTGAAGCCGGTTATGTGGGAGAAGATATAGAGAGTATCCTGACTCGTCTGTTGCAGGCGGCTGATTATGATGTAGACGCAGCCCAGAGAGGGATCGTTTTTATTGATGAGATAGATAAGATTGCACGCAAGAGTGATAATCCGTCTATAACCCGTGATGTAAGTGGAGAAGGAGTACAGCAGGGGTTATTGAAATTACTGGAAGGTTCGATTGTGAATGTTCCGCCGCAGGGTGGAAGAAAGCATCCTGAACAGAAAATGATAGCGGTAGATACAAAGAATATCCTCTTTATCTGTGGTGGGGCATTTGACGGTATAGAAAAGAAGATCGCGCAGCGCTTGAATACACGCGTTGTTGGATATTCCGCCAGCAAAGATACAGCCCAGGTAGACCGGAATAATTTCTTGAAATATATTACGCCGACCGACCTGAAGTCGTTTGGTCTGATTCCTGAAATTATCGGTCGTCTGCCTATTCTGACTTATCTGAATCCGCTTGACCGGAGCACGCTTCGCAGCATTCTGACAGAGCCGAAAAACTCTATTATCAAACAATATGTGAAGTTGTTTGAAATGGATTCCATCAAACTCTCGTTCGATGAGGATGTTTACGAGTATATCGTGGATAAGGCTTTGGAGTTTAAGCTGGGAGCCCGTGGCCTGCGTTCGATCGTTGAGGCTATCATGATGGATGCTATGTTCAGCATGCCTTCAGAAAAGAAAAAGAAACTCCATGTAACACTGGAGTATGCGAAGGAGAAGTTTGAAAAATCAGATGTAAACCGTTTGCAGATAGCGTAAATGCCGGCGGTTTGTAAAATATAAATAAGTATGGCGAAGAAGGATAGTTTAACTGAGCATTTAAAGACTCATTTTGGTTTTGATACCTTTAAAGGGAATCAGAAAGCAATTATTGAAAATGTGCTGGCCGGGAATGATACTTTCGTATTGATGCCGACCGGTGGAGGTAAGTCCCTCTGTTACCAGTTGCCTTCGGTTATGATGGAGGGTACAGCGATCGTTATATCTCCTCTGATTGCTCTGATGAAAAATCAGGTGGATGCCATGCGTAATTTCTGCGAGGAAGATGGTGTAGCTCATTTTATTAATTCTTCACTGAACAAGTCGGCTATCGACCAGGTGAAGGCTGATATAATGGCAGGCCGGACGAAGTTATTGTATGTTGCCCCTGAGTCGCTGACAAAGGAAGAGAATGTCGATTTCCTGCGAAATGTAAATATTTCATTTTATGCAGTGGACGAAGCTCATTGTATCTCTGAATGGGGACATGATTTCCGTCCGGAATATCGCAGGATACGTCCTATTATTAATGAAATAGGAAAGCGTCCGCTGATAGCGCTTACGGCGACTGCTACTCCGAAAGTACAACATGATATCCAGAAAAACCTGGGTATGATAGATGCCTCAGTTTTCAAATCCTCCTTTAACCGTTCTAATTTATATTACGAAATTCGTCCGAAAGGCGCGAATATAGACCGCGAGATTATTAAGTATATTAAGGCCAACGAAGGTAAATCGGGTATTGTCTATTGTTTAAGCCGCAAGAAGGTGGAAGAGTTTGCCGATATTCTGAAAGCAAACGGGATCAAGGCGCTTCCTTATCATGCCGGAATGGATTCTCAACAACGGTCGGGAAATCAGGATGCGTTCCTGATGGAGAAAGCAGACGTTATTGTGGCTACTATTGCATTCGGTATGGGAATCGATAAGCCGGATGTGCGCTATGTGATCCATTATGACATACCCAAGAGCCTCGAAGGTTATTACCAGGAAACAGGCCGTGCCGGCCGTGATGGCGGCGAAGGGCAGTGTATTGCATTCTATGCATACAAAGACTTACAGAAACTGGAGAAATTCATGCAGGGTAAACCGGTAGCGGAGCAGGAGATCGGGAAACAGTTGTTGCTTGAAACAGCTGCTTACGCCGAAACATCCGTATGCCGCCGTAAGGTTCTGCTGCATTACTTCGGAGAGGAGTACCTGGAAGAAAATTGTGGAAATTGTGATAATTGTTTGAACCCCCAAAAGCAAGTGGAAGCGAAAGAATTGTTGAGTGCGGTACTTGAAGTGATAAGTACTTTAAAAGAAAAATTTAAGGCAGATTATATTGTCAATATGCTGGTCGGAAATGAGACCTCCGAAATACAATCTTATAAACACAATGACCTGGAAGTCTTCAGTTCCGGTACGGATGAAGACGAAAAGACATGGAACGCCGTTATTCGTCAGGCGCTGATAGCCGGTTATCTGACTAAAGATATCGAGAATTACGGTTTGCTGAAAATTTCTCCGAAGGGGAAAGATTTCATGAAGAAGCCGGTATCGTTCAAGATAACGAAAGATAACGAGTTTGAAGATGAGGAAGAAGAAGTACCTGTACGTGGTGGAGCTACCTGTGCAGTCGATCCTATTCTGTACTCGATGATGAAGGATTTGCGGAAGAAACTCTCCAAACGCCTGGAAGTACCTCCTTTCGTAATATTCCAGGATCCGTCGCTGGAAGCAATGGCTACCACTTATCCGGTAACATTGGATGAATTGCAGAATATTCCGGGTGTAGGTGCCGGAAAAGCTAAACGCTACGGCCAGGAATTTATTACGCTGATCAAAAAACATGTAGAAGAAAATGAAATCGAGCGGCCGGAAGACCTGCGTGTACGTACTGTCGCTAATAAGTCGAAACTGAAGGTGTCTATCATTCAACGGATCGATCGTAAGGTTGCCCTGGATGAAATTGCTTTGACAAACGGGCTTGAATTTAACGATCTGTTGGATGAGATTGAAGCAATCGTTTATTCGGGAACGCGTATCAATATCGACTATTTCTTAAATGATGTCATGGATGAAGATCATATTGAAGATATTTACGAATACTTCAAAGATTCTGAAACCGATGACCTGGAAGATGCGATCGAAGAGCTGGGTAACGATTATACCGAAGAAGAGATCCGTCTGGTACGTATTAAATTTTTGTCGGAAATGGCTAATTAATACATTCGCTGTCTTCGCCTGAATAAAAATGGCTCCCTTCCCGGAAACAAACAGGAAGGAAGCCATTTTTGTTTTTTATCGTTGCATAATATCAGGAAAAACCGTATATTTGCGCGCAATAATTTTTAAAGCATACGTTTTATGTCATTTATTGCAGACAGGTTAGTTATGGACGGATTAACATTCGATGATGTATTGTTGATCCCGGCTTACTCAGAAGTTCTTCCCCGAAATGTCGACCTTTCGACAAAGTTTTCACGAAACATCACATTGAATATCCCGATGGTATCGGCGGCCATGGACACGGTTACCGAGGCAAAGATGGCTATTGCTATTGCCCGCGAAGGTGGTATCGGCGTTATTCATAAGAATATGACGATCGCTGAACAGGCCAAGCAGGTTCAAAGCGTTAAGCGTGCAGAGAACGGAATGATTTACGATCCCGTAACGATCACGAAAGGAAAACGTGTTGCCGATGCGCTGGCTATGATGGCGGAATATAAGATCGGCGGTATACCTGTTGTAGACGAAGGCGGTTATCTGGTAGGTATCGTATCCAACCGCGACCTGCGTTTTGAAAGAGATATGAACCGTTCGATCGATGAGGTGATGACGAAAGAAAACCTGGTGGTGACAGATCAGTCTACCGACCTGGAAGCTGCCGCCCAGATCCTTCAGAAACATAAAATCGAGAAACTACCGGTTGTGGACAGCCATAATAAACTGATAGGGCTCGTTACTTATAAAGATATTACAAAGGCAAAAGATAAGCCTTCTGCCTGTAAGGATGCCAAAGGCCGTCTGCGTGTGGCAGCCGGAGTTGGTGTGCCATTCAATA
>OGEI01001277.1_pt1 | contig 10296 bp, 17 predicted proteins | sample 1570631 | NCBI WGS metagenome assembly OGEI01 (sample SAMEA2582139, study PRJEB24529) | metagenome | biome: Human gut stool | place: China | collected 2011
GATATTCAAATATCAGCCTGTCCCTACCATCAAATATAGTAGTCAGGAAAATATCAATCTCCAGCTTCATCTGTTCAAACTCGGCACGCTCATTATGTAACTTTGTAATCAGTTCATACTGTTTTTCTTTCCATAATCTCCTGTCTTTGACCTCACAACCTGATACCTCTATTGAAGTTCTCTGATACGGAAATTCTTTGTTTGATGACTGTACCTTTCCAACATAAGCAGATGGTGGATTGTCTTTGTAATATTGCAATTTTTCCTCATCTTTTCTGATGATTTCATCAAGGTATCTGTAATTGTTCAATAATTCCTTAGTCATTTTATCATACCTCCTAATATGGTGAATCAATAAACTCTGCCTTTGCCAAACTGCCACCATTTGCTAACATTATTAACTGTGTCACTCCATCTGCAGCATCGTCATGGTCATTACTACCAATCTGAACTGTTATGGTCAATTCATCCATTGCGTCATGATATTCCTTGTCTCTCTTATTTGCCGCAAGGAACTTACATCTTCTCTTAACATCCGGTGCATACTGTATAATCTTTGCCATTTTACTCATTGTATTTGGTGCTTTGCTGGACGAGATGCTACATGAGTAATGTTGAGCCTGTAACAATTCATCTATCTTATCTGCATACTCATCCCCGCCGTTGTTTCCTTCAAAATGTTCCATCTGCGGCTTATGATATAATGTTTTTCCAACAACAATAGGCTGAGTAACCGTCTTATCTCCCTTGTTAAAAATCCAATCTGGGATATAGATATATCCGTCATCATATTCATATCCAAACGGCATTGATAAACTATCTCCACCGCCCCAAGCCACATCACAGGCAGCCAATACTCGAATTAAGCTACTTTCAGGCGGTAACACACCATTGTATGTAAGAAGTTCATTTTCAGCAAATAAAAGTCCCTCTCTGATAAATGGTCGCTGCTGAAATTTTGCTTCCCATTCGTTCTTATCAAGACGACTCTTAACATTCAAGAAATATTCTGTAGAGAATCCCTTGCCATAATCATAAACAAAGTTAGACTCTCCATTCTCATTAAGTGCCGGTATCTTTCTAAATCTGTACCGTGGATTATCTTTGTACTGCTTTTCAACTCTGCCTAAAGGATCCAGAACATTCCATCTGGTTCCGACCATCAATTCTCTTGTACCATCATTTTTACGGTCAACAAGCAAGTTTAGATAATCTTGGTATCTTCCCTCTAATCGTGATGGAGATAAACTCTCCTGTCTGTCACGAACCATATCATCGACATACAGATAACCGTCCCATGATATATCAACCGCACCCGTCCAAGTACCATCAATACCACGACAAGTCAATGTAGCAAATCTATCAGGGTCATTCAAAGTAATCTCTTTCTTATCTGCTGATTTCTTCTGCAGAAATGTCTGAGGGAATATATCTAGGAAATGATACTGTCTTTTTTCTTCCGGCACATCCAATTCCATAAGATTTAGTGCTTCACTGTAAAATCCATCTGCCAAGATACCACTATGCCCTGACATTGCATTATGACTGTTTGGTCGCTTTCCCATAACCCATGCCATAAAGAAAATACATATCGTTGATTTGCCTACTCGCGGCGGCAAGGATAAACCATAAAAATCAAGTTTGCCATCTTCCAAGTCCTGCAAATCGTCAACAACCACTTTCAGAGTGCGTCTGCGTGGCATATAAAACCTTTTCTCAGGCCTCCTGTCCTTTTCCATGTAGTAAAGGAAATCTTCAAAAAAATACGGTGCCAACATCAAAGTAGCTTTCCAATACAGATTTGCAAATTCAATACTGTTCTTCTTTCGGCTCTCCTTTGCTGCAATCTTCTGTACTTCCTTTGCCTGCTGCAATGCAAAATCTAAATCATCGTTCTTTTCCTCAATCGCCATATCAAGCAATGCACTGGCAAATTTGATATTGGTTAGGTCTTTTCGATGCAGACCTTTTATAATTTTCTTATTTTGTTCGGACATAAAAAAGACACCTACCTTTCAAAGATAAGTGCCTATTCACTGTTACATATACCCGATTGTATATGCCATATACTTTATTTTGTTGCAACATCATCTGATGCGTGATTTAACAATTCTTCGGCATCAACTATCATACACATTATAGTCTCCGCTAATACCCTGGCATCATTGTAAAAGTAACCCGATATTTTCCATAAATCTGCCTGAGTCTCTATTTTCTGACCGAAATAAGTTTCCGTCAACATATTCGATAATACTCTTGCTCTCTCGATTAAAACACTTGCATTTGAAAATTTACTTTCATTTACTGATATATCCATAATATCGCTCCTTGTCGTTTGTTTGAATTATTTGTTTAAAATCTGTAACCGTCTAGCACTTGGTCTGCAATATCCTGAAGCTGTGGAAAGTATTCCACCAAATCTATCGTATATGCAAGGGTACGCCCCGTTTCCGACTGATAAATCTCTTTTGCTTCATCCAAATTGTAATCCCTGCCACATTCCTCAAGTATTTCATGGTATAACTTTCTTGGTTCAATCCCAGTTCTTTCCTTGATATTCCATATAATATCCCGGTTCTTTTCATACCATGTTTCTACTTTCGGCTGTAACCTTTTTACTAACCTAACTCTTGACTTTTCCTGTAATTCGGTTTCGACTCTCTTTAAGCGTTTATTCAAATCATTCAGTTTCCAATTAACAATTTCCTCTGGAGTGTACTCTGCTAAACTCTTATTCTTAGGTTTCTGCTCTACCACTTTCTGCTGGCTGATTGCCTGCTCCTTATTCTTAAAATAATTATTAACCAAAGTGCGTTGCACCTGCCATGACAAATCATCTGTAAAAGACTTTGCTATAAGCAAGTATCCACTCTCTGTCAATACGGTAATACCTCTTGTTGGGACTTCAATATTCAAAAGGGACAAATTGTCACCTTTGAATTTTTCTCTTGTTATAAGAATAAAATCTTCGTTTTCAACAAAATGTTTTTTGTTTCTTGTAAAATTTCTTTTAGATGTACCTGATTTGTTTTGGTGTACTATGTCAATATCCTTAAATGTAACAACTCTCTGACCATTGTATTCTCGTATCTGCATTTCTGTGTTTTCAACTGTAATTATTTCGTTCATAGATATATTTCTACCTCGCTTTCAAATTTTGATTGCAAGGAAAACCCAACTATGCTAATATATTTCATAGAGGATTTTCCTCGGTGTTTTTATAGAGTGTTGTTTTGCTTGGTAGGCGGTCAACACTCTATTTTTTTATTTCTGACCTTAGCTTTTTAATTCCCCGACGTATTCCCTCTGTTCTTGGAATTTTCTCTTGTTCACAATATTTTTCTAATATTGTCTTACTTTCATCATCCAACCGAACATGAATAGGATTTGATTTAGGATTATCTGTAGGTCTACCTGTTCGTGGACTCATAACTTATCACCTCACTTTTGTAGCCCATAAGTGCATTATATATTATGTAGCCCAAAAGTCAATATCTTTTTACAATATTTTCAAACTTTGTTTTCTCAAAACCTGCAAATGTTGCATTTCCAAAAGAAAGATGATATGATAGATTTATCAAATTCCTTTTGGAGTTTTTGAGTTATAAGAAGTTGTTTTCGTTGGTAGCGGTGCAGCTTCTTATTTTTTTAACTCTTTATAGACCATCTCTATTCCTTTTCTGATAACGTCAGCTTTAGTCATACCAGTTTCTTTACAACAAAATTCTAGTTTTTCAATGTCCCTATCTGACATTCGTATTCTAGTTTCATGTTTCTTTGGTTCAGATGTTGGTCTACCTGTCCTTGGTGACATTTATTCCCTCCTTCCTTTTGGTGACACATAAATAATAAATTATGGTGACACAAAAGTCAAGTCCTTTTTTCATTTTTTGCCAAAAACATACCACCAATAACTCAGGTGACTGAAAATTCAACCGGCTCAAAATTGAGCTGGTTAAACTCACTCAGCTCAAAACTGAGTTCAGTAAAAAAACACTCATGCCCATCTGGGCTTCAACTAAATCACTCACGCCTAAATAGACTTCAGCTAAATGTTTAATTTCTCACAATTCTTTTCCGAACTTCATAAACCTTGACCGTTCCATCACTGTTTTTCTTAATCTCCGCATTGTTGCCACGCATCAAGATTTTAGCAATCGTATTAGCCTGCTTCCGAATTTCTTCTTGTAAAATCAATATATCACCTCATTTTTGTGCATAAAAAATACCAACCATCTATTCGTTGTTGAATATTGATGGTTGGTATTTTTTATTTTAGTAAACTATTTATAAAATCATCTGGGTTGTCAATTTTGTTCTTAATTGTATTTTCTAATTCCTCAAGTTTTTTATTAGAGCCACTTGATGCCAATATTGTTAAATCAGTATTCTCACTAGGCTGTATTGATAATTCTCCATATTTATCATTAGGAGATTTTGTATAATATATGTAACCATTATTATACTCTGCAACATAACAATTCATCCCATCATAATTAAAATAATTATCCATAATATATTGCCGATAAAAAGGATTTTGTTTTTCAAAGCTTCCTTTCATTCTATCCCACTCTATGTCATTATTGTTTGTCTTTGCACTAATTGCATCTACTACTTTATCTAATTTATCTGACATTCTCTCTCTCCTTTTCCAAAAAAATTATGAATTGATTCAAAAAATCAACTAATAACTTGCAATCTCTTTTGCACTCATCATTATACATCTTGGAAATATTTTTAAATTCTTTTTTCCAACTTTTTCTTTTATAAAGTTTCACTAATTTACCTTCATGTACTAATAATATATTCCAAGAACTATTGACTAATTCCATAGCAAGCTTCACTTGGGAATATTGTTTTGTTCCGAATGAATTTTGATAGTCATCTTTTTCAGCAAATGTTTTTATTATTTCCAAATTCTTAATATTATTTGCAACTTTATTATTAAAAAATGTACTATCTTGTTGTTCTCGCAACGCAGCATTTATTTTTTTATTCACACGAAAAGTAGTAAAAAGAGTAAGCAATGATATAATAAGGCTAATGATGCTTGACCAATTTGCTATATCAGTAAATTTCATTTTTTCTCCTTTGCAAACATAATAACTTTATTATAAACCATCAATATTCAATTTTCAATGTGCTACTTTGTTAAATTTATGAAATCATCCTTTATTCGCTCTAATAATCTGCGAAATCCGTCCCTGCGAGCATCCCATCTCATCCGCAATCTTTGCCTGCGACCACTTTGCATTATACAAAGCCATCACCTTGCCTTCATCAATCGGTTTCTTCGCTTTTGCCACCTTTTCAGGAACATTTACTTCCATATCTCCCTTTTCTTCATCATGGAGAACAATCTTTTCACCATCATCTAATGTATTATCTTCCTTTGCTGAAACATCTGCATATTCAGTTCGCACCTGTTCTTCAAATGCCTTTTGATTTGCGTTATCTTTCTGTCTGTCCAGCTCCATCGTTGTCATAACGCAGTATCCGGCAAGGTCTAAAAGTGTATCTCTTATAGTTTCATCGGCAACTTTCTGTTCTGTTCCTGATGCCATATTATCAAGCCTGTTCCATTTATCTTCCATACGGACCATAGCTGCTACAAGTCCATATTTCTTAAATGAACGACTAAAGCTATCGCCATAATCATGATTTTTCTTGATATATGTATCATGCATCTGCTGCAAAAGTAATTTATGCTGTGCTAAGTTATCCATTATGCTCTCCTTTTCACATACTTGACTAGATTGTGAGGTATCTGCAATACAGTTATCAGCTTATAATCGCTAAAAATAAAAGCCTTGTCACCATACAATCTGATGTTATTAGCAGTTTCGTTATAGAAGTATTGGCTATCAACCCATTTCCGCAAGTTACCTGTTGTTTCATTGTGCTTTATTCCATGCTCATAAGCCAATTTCGCCAAGCGTTCCGATGCTTTTTTATTCAAGCCGCATCGTTCTTTTAATCTCTTTTGTGCGTGTTTGGTTATTATCAAAGTAACCGCCTCACTTTCAAATACTCCGTACCGGATTTGAACCGGTGTTACATGAGAGAAAGTCATGTGTCCTGACCACTAGACCAACGGAGCATGAGAGAGGATGCACAAGTATATCCTCCCTGTTGCGTTTTACTTTTTAAGTACATTATCATTCTTCGTGAGGACTCCGCCACGCTCACATCAGTCGATATTTAACCGACAGCACCATTTACTCTTCAAGAATTTATCTGATAACAAATACTAACTATTTGTCTTTTGTGACAACTGTATCGGCACCTTTTACAGTAACCCATCCATGCTTCAATCTTGCATCTGCTAATTTACTTTCTATCAGTTTTTCTGTTATGCTTGACACAATCTTTTTATTGGCTTTTGACTCAGCTTCTGCAGCAATCTTGGTCGCATCCGCTTCTGCCTTTGCCTGAGTCTTTTTTACCTTAGCATCTGCTTCTGCTTTTTCGATATTCTTTTTATTCTCTATCTGCTGCTTTTCATAATCCATCTGAGCCTGCTGCTTCTTGGCTATCTTCTCATCATATTCTTTATCAAATGCCGCTTCTTTAACAATAACTTTACTTACCATGATTACATCTTTTCCGTACTTTCCATCAAGCGATGACTGCATCTCATCTCTTACTTTCGGCTCTAATATTCCTCTGTTAGTAACATCAGTCGGTGTAAGTTCTTTCGATGTTGTTTTTATCGCCGAGCCAACCAAAGACTCACCGATAAGGTTATTCTTGTAATCTGATACATTCGCATAGATCCATGCAGACTTTTCAGGATTAATCTGATATGTAACTGTTATGCCTTTAAAAGTCACCGCATTGCGTTCACTTGTTTCTGATGAAATTTTACTTTTATCAAACACAACATCCTGCTGTTTGTTATTTACTTTTTCGATATGCTGCACAAATGGCAATTTCAGATTAAATCCATTTGGAAGCGTATTCGCAGATACCTGTCCGAAAGATGTTTTGACACCCGTATAACCGGTCGGTATGATAACAAATGAAAACGCAAAAGCAAAAATAATAATCCCCATCAATATTCCCAGAATGTTCCCGCCATAACCTCTATGTTTCTGATTCCATTCCTCTTTACTGATGCACTCTTTCTGCAACTGTTCATCCAATATCATATTTCTTGCTGATTTCATACAACCAAAGATAAATGCACCTACAACTACCAATACACCTACAATTCCTACAAATACATTCATTTTCAATCTCTCCTTTTTTGTTTTTTAAATTTTTTTGAGAACCTGATAACAGGTCTTTTTTTATTTTTTGAATGGTTTAGGGGCTGAGTAAGGGGTTTTTGGCTACTCACTACACCCCCTCCCCCGTCCTTTATTCCTTTACGCTTCCGACATCTCAACAGCTACCGTCAAAACATAACTTTTTATCAACTCTTTGATAAATCTTAATTTATTTCAAAAGTTAATTATTCCATAACTCTTTACAATGCCTATAAATACGGGCTTTCTCAAAATCGTGCTCCAGCCACAAAAAAAATATACACAAAATATACCAAAATCATGTATATTTATTCTCTTTTTTCATCATAATCCGCATCTATTGGAATATCATCCGCTAACATCTGCTGTACTTCCTCTGGGGTCTTATCCGCTTCAATCTGCTTTCTAGGCTCCACTATTACTTCCTGCTGGTCTTTCAAGCCATCATAATTCTTTTGCCAGAATATGCCAGCAACAGCATTAACTTTTCCGTCAGCCATTAACTGCTCACGAATTTGCGACATAATTTGTCTGCTTTTTTTAATGACGGCAGTGCGCTGTGAGCTAGGCTCTCTCTGCTGTATGTTGCTTACCTCACCTTTCGTAATGCCCCATGCATTGTATAGCCCCAAGTTTCCAGGCTTGATATTGTTATCAATACAATACTGTAGATATTTTAATGTTCTATCTCTTAACTGCTCCGGGTCTTTCGTGTCTATCTCATCCCACAAAGCAATTTCCAAAGCATGAGCCGTTATCTTGCTAATCTCTTCTTTTGTAGCAGTAATCCCATTGTTGCCAATAACTGGAGACTTTTTCCATGCCTTATTTTTTGCCACCATTCTATTTCCAGAACCTTTTCCGCCCAAAATATCACCACCTTAATTTTTTCCATAAAAGCAAAAAATGAGCTATCAACAATAGACTTTCAAGAATAAAGTCTATTCTTCATAACTCACCGAGTTTCCTCAAAATCAAGCTCATTACTTGCCCGATTCAGCCGAACTGTTCGGAGTAACTTAACTATAACAAATCGTTTAATAAAAATCAACCCCCAAAAAATAAAAAATCAAAAAAACAATTCTTCTAAATAATTCCATTTTGTAAATATATCTTTTTATTTATTTTTTCTTTCTCTCCTCTTATCTAACCTCTACTATCCTAACTCTAATCTACACTACACTAATCTATACTATACTACGCACCCAAGTGACAACCATATGGTAACCAGTCTGTAACCAACTTGTAACCATAGTTATTTTGCACAAAAGATATTCTTTAATTTTGTGAAAACTTAACAAAGTTTTTTCTTTCTGGAACACAAAAAAGTTGCCACTATATTACTATAATGACAACTGTAATTCTATGCTTTTAATGGTATCTTACAGAATTTTACGCAGCTTTTGAATAATCAATAATCGAAATACCATTCATATAACTTTTCGCCATTTTCACGATTTCTTCAAGTTTCTTAACAACATCCCCCGTATAAGTTACTTCGTTGCATTCCTGACACTTATAACATGGTACATTTCTAACAATAATAAGACAATCACCTAAATCTGTAACATCTGTGGTATAACCCTTTTTTACAGTTGCTCCACATGCCATCCATAACATAATCAACGCCCCTTTCTTGTTTTAAAATCATCAGACCATAATTGTGGATCTGGATAATACGCCGTTATTATATAAATATATTCTTCATCATTGCTTACAACAATATGAATATACTTATTATTTACAGAAAGCCCCAAAACCAAACAACTTGGTAGCGGCTTATCATCCTCATACTGCTTTATAACTTCACCTGTATCTATTCCATTAACAATATCATCAATCGTTATTGCCCGCTCTGCCAGTCGTTCCCTTGCATGTTTTGTTAATGCTATCTTTTCAGGTCTATTCATTTTACGCAGTATATCAATGTCAACCATTTATTTCCTCACTTTCCTTTCTCCGCTTGCCCGGTTATTAGTCCTTATTTTTTAACTATTGCCTTTTTAATCAATAACTATTATACTATGAATTAGCAAGGGCGATTGCTCGCCCCCGCTTTGGTTGTTTGGCTGGCTTTCTTAGTCAGCCTTTTCTAATTTCAATTTTGAAAAATCGTTGTAACCCATAGCAGTTAATCTTTGCTCTGTTACTGTGATTTCATAATCCAGCGTTTTATTTTCCTCTTTATTATCCGCTTTAATTCTATAAAGTGTTGATAATAATTCTATGAGCATATCACGCTTTTCTAATTCTGTCATATCCATATTGTCTCCTTTCTCCGCTTGCCCGGTTATTGTCAAATGCTATTTTCTTTTGACAACATTAAAATTAAATATTTTACTAAGACGGGGTTTTTCGCCCCGCCCCAGCATTTTGGTATTACAAATAAATTTTTTACTAATTTTTGTTCGGCTTATATTCAGCATTTCCAGATTCAATAAAAAGTAAAAAATCATTTATCTTCTTTTCATCCCATCCCGCAGCTCTAAGTCCTTCAATAAGCCTTGCTATTTCTGTCATTGTCATATCCATATTATCTCCTTTCTCCTCCAGTTTAGCCTTGCCGCCTTTCCTTTGGTTATTGTCTTTCGACAATATTATTATATCATTATTTTTAGTGATTTTCAACATTTTTTTCACTAATTTTCGTTATTATTTCTCGTTTATCTTTTTCCGTTTCAACATATTTTATTATGTCCCTCGGTTGCATTTCTAAAATACAACATAATCTGTTAAGATTATCCAAAGATATATTTGTATCTGCATTTTTAAATTTCTTCATAGTTGTTTGTGCAAACACTCCACTTTGCTTTGCTACTGTTGTGTTTACCCCGACTTTTTTCAACGCTTCTATAACATTTATTTTATACTCCAACATTTATTTTCCCCCTTTGTATTCTTTTAAATAAGATAACACATATTCGTGAATAAGTCAAAAAAATATTTTCATTATTATTAGTGATTTTCATATTGACTTTCACTATTTTTCGTGATATTATATACCCATCAAAAGAAAACAAAGAACATTGATAATTAAACAACAGAT
>OGEI01001282.1_pt1 | contig 10247 bp, 10 predicted proteins | sample 1570631 | NCBI WGS metagenome assembly OGEI01 (sample SAMEA2582139, study PRJEB24529) | metagenome | biome: Human gut stool | place: China | collected 2011
TACAGACAGCAACGTATCCGTTTGCCCTATAATGCACCGCCATTGTCCTGCGGGCTTTCTTTGTCAAAGAACTAGAAAAGGCATCGTATGGAAAGGGGAACAGCACACGATGCCTACGTTGAATCAGGTCAAGTCAAAATCAAGGATAGCAATTATCAGTTTTGCTTCCAGACGATTGCGCAGTTCTTCATCAACTTGCAGACGAGGATAGCCGTCAGAGCCATAGCTCGTCCGAGTTGACAGTGCAGCAATGTAGCTAGAATAATGCCGGACTACCCGGCTCACTGCTTCGGCGTCTCCTGCAACAGCGGCAGCGATTATCGGGTAAGGAAGCAGCGATGCCCGTGTGTGCGCAGATTTAGTCATCCGCTTCACCTCCCATCAGCTTTTTCAGCAGCCGATAGGCTTTATACCTGCGAGTATTGACCGTTCTTCTGGCCATGCCCATGCACTTTGCTATCTGTTCGTCTGTCATCCATAGAAACCAGTGCATCATAAAAATTTCCCGATCTTTTGGTGACAGCCGTAGAAGTGCTGTGGCCAATCGGTCGTTCTCGATTAGCACAACAGCATTTCCCACGGGAAAAGCCGTATACTCCCATGAGTAGCGATCGTAAACTGCAAGCTGGGCCACGTCTGCCTCGGACAGTTCTTCCAAAGATGCAAAACGTTTTTGATGACGGCTGATCTGGCGATAGCCGTTGCACGCCTCGCATTTCAGCACCTTCTTGCAGTAGCTGTCAAAGGCGTACTGCTTGTGTTCGTAGTGGCGGTCAGGTTTCAAGTTCTCACCTCCCTTCGTGCCGGGAGGCAGCTCTTTTCTTCCCCTTTCGCTCACTACTCGTTCACGAATGGTCTGGTTTGGCCGGTTTTCGGGAGCTATCTGAAAAATTTTTTTGCCGCTCATAATTGGCTCCTTTCGTTTCGTTCGGGTTGACAGGCCGGAACGAAACGGGGCGGGGAGCGGCAGCCCACGCCCAGGCGCTCAAAGAAACGGGTTTTGTGAGATATGAGCCACAGTATATAAAAAGCGAGCCATAACTCACTTTCATGAGCGTGGCTCGCTGCTGCGTTATTGGAATATTTTTCGTAGTGGCATGGGCGTCCGCCGTACAAACGGTAAACCCCGCCTTATTTTGACCTCCTTTGTGTTGGCGCTCTCATCCATATCCCCCTTTACTCCGAAATATGAGTTACAACTCACTTTGCATGAGCTGTATGGTTATTTATATGAGCGGAAGCACACCCTACAATGATGTAGAGGTGATGTGTAGTGAACAATCCGCTGGATCTATTTGCATGGAAGGTGCGGTCAGAACGTAAGCGGCAGCATTTGACACAGAGAAAATTGGCTGAACGGCTCAATATGAACGCCCGTACAATCATAGATTTGGAAACCTGCCAGAGTAACCCCAAATTTGAAACGGTGGCTCTTGTCGCCAAAGAGTTAAATATCAGCGTGGATGCTGCCATTTTTCCAGACATGGTAAATCAGACGGTTTCAAAAACAGTTGTAGACTTCTTTGCCGGGAAAAGCGAGGCGGAAATTGAAAAATATATTGCGCTTTGCAAACAGGCGGAAGCATTTCAAAAGACGAATAACGCGGTCGGGTTCGATGTGCCCGACCGCGTTATTTTTTTACCCGTTTGCTATGCGGGCAGATTATTCATTTTTTGTTTTATAGGCATCGCGCAGACGCTCGAAAGATTCCTGGCTGATGACATGCTCCATCCGGCAAGCGTCCTTTTCCGCCGTTACCGGGTCTACGCCGGCCTCGATCAGCCGGTCGGTAAAGAAGCGGTGCTTTTCGTAGATCTGCTCCGCCACTTCCCGGCCCACATCGGTCAGATGCAGGAAATAGTCGCTGTCCATCGTCAAGAACCCCCCGTCACGCAGGGTTGCCACCGCATGGCACACGCTGGGCTTTGTGACCTCCAGGTGCCGGGCGACATCCACGGAGCGCACCATGCCCATCTTCTTATGGAGAACAAGTATGGCCTCCAGATAGTCCTCCCCGGACGCATGAAGTTTCATAAAAACCTCCCTTGCTTAAAGAGGTTAGACAGCCCAACCAAGGCTTTCCTGCTGAATATGGAACAGCTTATGATACAGACCGTTCTTCTTCATCAGCTCATCGTGGGTTCCATGCTCTACCAACCGTCCATTGTCAAGGACGAGGATTTGGTCTGCATCTACAACTGTACGGAGGCGGTGGGCGATCATAATAACCGTCTTACCTTCCACCAGTTTGGCAATCGCCTTTTGAACCAAGACTTCATTTTCCGGGTCAAGGGATGCTGTTGCTTCGTCAAGCAGGATAATAGGCGCATTTTTCAGCAAAGCGCGAGCGATGGAAATACGCTGGCGCTCACCGCCGGAAAGAGTGCTGCCGTTTTCACCGAGAACCGTCTGATACCCGTCCGGCATCTCCCGGACAAATTCATCACAATAGGCGGCTTTGGCCGCGGCAATCACTTGATCGTCCGTTGCGTTTGGATTGCCAAGACGGATATTGCTCATAACCGTATCATTGAACAGGGTCACATCCTGGAACACGAAAGACATATAAGACATGAGGCTTTCCGGCTCCATACTCTTGATGTCTTTGCCGCCCACGGTGATCTTGCCCTTCTGAACATCCCAAAAGCGGGCAATCAGTTTGGAAATCGTGCTTTTACCGGAACCGGACGGCCCAACGAGGGCAGTCACGCTCCCTTGGGGGATTTTGCAGGAAACATCTTTGATGACATCTTCCTGATTGTAGGCAAAAGTCACATGGGAAAGTTCAATATCGCAGTTCGGGACCGTTTTCCCGTCACCGTCCATTGCAGGAGTGGTGAGCAGGGTACGCATACGACTTGTAACTACATTCAAATTCAGCAGTGAGGACAGGTTCGCCAGGATCGCCAGGATCGGTCCATAAATCCGTGTGACCATCAGCAGGAACATAAGCAGAGGAAGAAGCTCAATCTGTCCTTGTGTTAGAAGAATAGCGCCAACAAAAATCGTGATACCGATGCCAGCCTGCAAAATCATACTTGCACTGGACATGAACACGCCGACAGCCATCTCCACTTTGATGGCGATTTTTTTCATTGCTAACAGAGCTTTATCCAGCGCGCTGAAATGAGAACCGGACAGCCCGCAGGACTTGATGATCTTCATGCCTTCCAAGTATTCCTGTACCTGGTCAGAAGCAGCCAGCTTTGCGTCAACCTGTTTTTCAAACAGCTTCTTTTGATGGTTCCGGCTGAGCCAGATAATGAGGAAGGCAATCGGAACCGTGATAAATACGCACAAAGCAAGCCGCCAGTCAAAGAAGGCCAGCAAGATGCAGGTCAGGGTCACCGTGATGCCATTTGCAATCAGTGGAGGGATCGTGCTGCTGAGCAGGGATTCCATGCTGCTGCAATCTGCCATCATATTTGTGGTCAGTTCGGAAAGGTCCTTGGTGTTAAAGAAATTCATAGGGAGTTTCCGCAGATGCTCCGCAATCCGCAGCCGGGTCGTGTTCGACTCCTTATACGAGGCAATATAGGTTTTGCGGTAATCGTTTTTGGCAGCCAGAAATACCAGAATGGCCGAAACAATACCCGCGCCCCACAGCATCCAGATATGGTTCCACTGAATGGAGCCGCCATTGACAAAGGGAGTCAGAATTTCACTGAAAATCATAACAGTTACACAGAACGGAAGAAGCATAGCCAAGTTCGTCAATGTGCAGGCGAAGATTGCTTTTTTCAGATCTGCGTAACCTTTGTCTGATAAAAAGAGAGCTTTTTGTAATCTGCTCATAGTTACACCGCCTTTCCGCTGATTTTCCAGCCAATCGCTTCTGTATAGTGGTTCCACATTTGCGCATAGCGTCCGCCTGCGTCCACCAGCTCGTCATGCTTTCCTTCTTCGATCAGGTGCCCTTTCTCCATGACAATAATCTTATCTGCATTGCGGATCGTGGAGAGGCGGTGTGCGATGATGATAACTGTCTTACCCTGCATCAGCTTTTCAAAAGCTTTCTGGATCAGGTATTCATTCTCCGGGTCGCTGAACGCCGTTGCCTCATCCAGCACGATGATGGGCGAGTCCTTGATAATGGCCCGCGCAATGGCAATTCGCTGGCGCTCGCCGCCAGAGAGATGGATGCCTTTGGAGCCGACCACCGTGTGATACCCGCCCGGTAGTTTGGAGATGAACTCGTGGCACTGCGCCGCTTTCGCCGCCGCAATCACTTGTTCCTCACTGGCCGAAGGATTGCCCATACGGATATTATCCAAGATGCTCTGCTTGAACAGGAAAATATCCTGGAACACAAAGCTGACATGGCGCATCAGGTCGTCCTCCGCCATATCGCGCACATCTACGCCGCCGATGGTAATGCTGCCGGAAGATACGTCCCAAAACCGAGAAATCAGATTGGCAATCGTACTCTTGCCGCCGCCGGACGGGCCGACAATAGCTGTGATCTGTCCCTGTTTTGCTGAGAAAGATACATTTTCCAGGGCTTTCTCGGAAACATCCCCCGTGTAGGAAAAGCTGACATCGTGGAAAGCAACATCATCCCCAACAGGTTTCTTAGGATGAGATGTTTCCGGCATTTCAGGGATGTTCAGAATTTCATCCATCCGAGCCACATTCCCATCAATCTGCATGAACGATTCGGAGATATACATGATTTTGTTCAGTACACCGGAAATTGCGGGTACAAAGAGCAGATAGAAAATGAAGGTCATGGCAAACCCAGCAAAATCATCCGACCTGGAGCCGATTAAAATTCCGACAGGTACAAGGATCAGATAAACATTATTGATGATTGTGGTGAAGGCGGGCATGCAGTTCTGCCAGCCCAGGGAAAATTTCAGGACCCGCTCTGTATATCCGGTAATTGCTTCTTTGAGTTTTTTGAAAGAGGATGCGGTCTGGTTAAACGCCTTTACAACCGACATTCCACGAACATACTCTACAGAAGCGTTGTTCATTTCTTCCAGGGCTTTTTGATATTTCCCCATATTCTCTTTCATCTCGCCACTGCCAAAGCCAATGAACTCCGCAACAAACGCCAGAATGATACCGACCAGAGAGGCAAGACCGAACCGCCAGTCAACGGCCAGCAGGATGATGACCATGACAATGGGAGCTGTAATAGAAGCGACAAAATCCGGGAACTGATGAGCAATAAAGCCCTCTACGCTTTCAATGTTTTCATCCATGATTTTCCGCAGACGTCCGCTGCCAATCGTCAGGTGATACCCAAGTGGAATTTTCGTAATATGGTCTGCAAAGAGAACCTTCAACTCGTACAGCGTTCCGAACGCTGCCATGTGTGAACTGAAAATAGCCAGAAAGTACAGCAGGATATTCGCCACGATCCCGGCGAGCGCCAGCCAGCCATAATTCATGACCATCCCCATATCCAACTGATCCAAGTTCGGGAAAACACCGATAATCGAGCGGATCATAAAATAGACCGCTATGTACGGGATGAACGAAGCAATGGCCGCCAGTGACGAAAGAACCGCAGCTAAGAATACAAGGCCCTTTCTGTCAGAAGCCAATTCCATGCATCGTGCCAAACCCGTCTTTGGTTTTGCCTGTTTCGGCTTTGCGTTTGACATAGCATTAACCCTCCTTAAAATTGAAAGTGGTGAGGTTGGCAATCCCTAACCTCACCACTCATTTTATCAACCTTTGAAATTGCCTGCTACTCCATAACTCTGTTCCACTGTCCAAAATAGCCCAAAGATACCATGGAGTTAGTCGCAACTATATTGCCCTTAGACAATGCCTGCCTTCTGGAAATGCTTTTTGAACACGCCTTTTGCAATCAAAGCGCCGACGATGCCTGCAGCGAAGGTCACAACAGCGATGATGACTACCATTGTTCCATTCATAAAGCTATGCAGCTCCGTCAGATACTCGGCGCTGACACCATTCGACGTAGACATATCATCCACATAGCCGGTCATAATGACCATAGGGAGATAGGTTCCCAGCGCAAAGAACATCATATACACGGAATAGCCAATGGTATTCAGCCAGAAGCTCTTATAGTGGCCGATACGGGCCAGAAGCTCCGCAATTACGGCACCGGCAATAAAACCGACGGCAACCGCCCAGCCTGCGCCAATCAGAAACTCAATCAAGCCGATCACCACACCGCTCAACAGAACGCTCCCGGCCTTTGGCACTTTAGCGCGCATCAGCATATAGATAATGCCTCCAGGAATTGCAGCAATGGCGCTCCCAAATGCGAAGGTCACCACGGTAGCTGCGGAGGCAAAGATGCACACCATTACCACAGCAAAGAATAACACCGTAAAAATGCCCAGCGTGATAAAATCCTTTGCTTTCATTTTGTCGGATGCCCCGACAGGTTTTGCTTGTTCACTCATACAGATAGCCCCTTTCTATATTTTGTATATAACTAAGATGAAGTCCTTTCATCCACGCGAATGACGCGGGAACAAATCTTCATCAGTAGTTCATTATCATGGGAAATCACCAGGATGGCTTTCCCTCTTTTGGACAGCGCACTTAAAATTTCTGCAACACTCTCCATGTTTTTGTAGTCCAAGCCGCTTGTAGGCTCATCAAAAATAAGTACCTCTGCATCTCGGAGTGCCGCAACGCCAATCGCGGTGCGCTGCTTCTGACCGCCAGATAGGGACATTGGATGCCGCTCTTTATAAGTCGTCAAATTCAGCTCATCCAGAATATCGTCTATTCTCTTTTCGTCTTTATCCTTCTGGTCAGATAATGCCAGCAGCAGTTCCTGGTAAACGCTATCGGTAAACAGTTGATAATCCGGGTCCTGCATGACAAGATACGCTTTCCTGATCCGCCGTTTACTTGGGACCATACTGTTTTTGTATAGAACTTCTCCACGGAGTTCCTTCTGCAAGCCACATAAGGTCCGGGCTAAAGTTGATTTCCCACAGCCATTTTTTCCTACCACGCCAACAATTTCTCCTGGGTAGACACGAAAATTCAGGTGCTGTGCCACGGGTTCCCCTTTCTCATAGCCAATCGCAAGATCTTTAACTTCGACAGCCGGGGGCTCGTTTCGAGAGGGCATCGTATCGGGAAGCTCTAACCTTGTAGGCGTATAGCTTCTAAGTCCCAGCGCCTTGATTTGCTCGGTATTGAATAAAGCGAAATCACTGGCGGACCAAGATTGTTTCAGCTTACCATGCTCCATAAGGACAATGCGGTCGGCAATCCCATTCAAGAAGTAAAGGCGGTGTTCGGATACAACAATCGTTTTTCCCTGCGCCTTAATCAGTAAAAGCAGCCGTCGTAGTTCTTGAATGGCCTCTGGGTCCAGGTTTGACGAAGGCTCGTCCAAGACAAAAATATCAGGATTTAATGCGTAAACGCTAGCAAAGGCTATGGTCTGCTTTTGTCCGCCGGACAAGTCAAACAGGTTGCGATCCTTTAACTTTTCAATATGTAATTCCCGAATAGTCTGTTGATAACGATCCAGCATCACTTGATAGGGCATACCCTTATTTTCCATACCAAACACAATCTCGCTGTCCGTATCCAGACAAAAAAACTGACTGCGTGGATTTTGGAAAACGGAGCCTATCTTGTCCGACAAATCGTGCGGTTGAATCGTGCGGGTATCAACTCCGTCAATGAGAACCGCCCCGGACATTTCCCCTTCGTAAAAGTGGGGAATAAGCGTATTTATCAACCTGGTTACACAAGTCTTTCCACATCCAGATTCGCCAGTGAGAACAACACACTCCCCCTTTTTAATCTGCAAATTGAAATCTTGCAGATTTTCCTGTTCAGCGCCGGAGTATTGAAAAGATACATGGTCAATATCAATCATCATCATATCCTCCCATATATCTGGTATTTGCAGAAAAACAGCACAACGAAGGCAACAAGAAAGAAGCACAGTACCATCCAATCTTTAGCATGAACTTTTAGCTGAATGAACGAAGTCCGTTGTGCCGGATTATCAATACCTCTCGTCACCGCAGAAGCAGATAATTCTTCTGCAATCGAGGCAGAGCGCATCACGATGGGGATAGTGATTGCCTCCAGAATGAGCATGGGGCGCGTGGATACATTTTTCCACGAAAGGGCGATGCCTCTTAACTTCATCGCGTCATAAATGTTGTGAATCTCCTCACTGAAAGTAGGGAAAAAGCGTAGCACCATAGCGAATGTAATGGTAATGCTCCGAGGTATTTTTAGCGAGTACATAGCCGCAATCAATTCGCTGACTTTCGTTGTAGCGATAAAGGTTGAGGCAAAGAGTACCACGGGTATCATCACCCGGATAAACAATGTGAAGATCGACAAAATAGTTTCGATGGCCTGGGGGAGGTAGATACAAAGCTGCTGTATAGCCGCGATCACCACATAAAAGACGATATATTTCAACACGATCTTTTTCTGTCCCATCAGGCACGAGAGGATGCAGATAAAGGAAAAACATACGCTGCCAAGGACAAAATCTTTCAAGCCAAATACCATGAAGTTGATAAGCAAAAATAAAAGCAACTTGATTCGAGTATCTATGGTCAGCAGGGATACCACCTCCTAAATAAAAGCCGATGCGTTAGCATAAACTAACTGCACCGGCTCATTATATCTTTTTGCGTAATTTTTTTCTGCTCCATTCCTCTGGAAAGGCATGAAAAACAGCCCGTTCTTCCTATCTATTTTTTCCGGTAGTCTTTTGGGAGCATCCCATACACAGATTGAAACGCTTTAGCAAATTTGCTGGCATTGCTATATCCAAGTTCTAAAGCTATATCCACGATTTTCATTTTGTTTTCCGAGAGCCACTGGGCTGCTAAATTCATTTTGTATTTTTTGAGATAGGCATACGGCGTATCCCCATAGATATGGGAAAACACCAGATGAAAAACGGAGAGGTTCAAGTGCGCCTCTTTTGCCAACTGCTCCAAGGAAACTTTCTCATCTAAGTGAGAAATAAGGTATTCCCGAATAGCTTTTGTAGTCTGTATCTGCTTCTTATCAAAATATTTTAGATCGCACCCGTTGACTTGTGTCAGTTGATCCATGTGATACAGAAGCTCGATGGCCTTAATTTTGAAATAGCCTATAGGCTCCATTTCTGCCGCAGTATACAATTCTGAAAAAAGATGCTGTAATTGTGGCGGGGTCTCACTGACATACCATCTCGTTTCTATTCCCAGCGTCGTTCCAATCTTATCAAGGTCAATGGGAATTGTCTGCATCATCCGGCGTGTTCCATCTGAAAGCGCCTGACGGTCAATGACGAGGCTGACGCCGTAATATTTTCCCAAAGGGAAAGAAAAGGAAACCGGCAAATGCTCTGTTGCCGCAACGCTAAAATAGCCTTCTGGCAAATACGATACAGTGTGGTTAGCAAATTCGCATTCATATCGCCCAGTCAAACAGTGTGTGATCTGGATAATATCCGGATTGAATTTCTGCGCTTTCATGGAGCCGTCTGTTTCAAAATCAAGGAAACAAAGCTGTATTCCTTCAAATAGATTATAATTTTTAACGATACCCCGGCCATTACAACCATAATCTACGATTACCCGGTCATCGCTTTGTACCAGCACTTTGGCTTGGGTACCGTACCAGTCTTGATTGAAACTGGCATTTCCCATTATCCTCACTCCAATCAGTTAGTTGCAGCTTACTGATTTTATAATAACACACGCCTGGACAAAATTCAAGAAAATAGCCCATTTATAAAAAGTGTTTTCTTGAATGTTCGGCCAAAATCTCCGTTTCAAATTGTAGTATTAGTAGAGGGAGAATACGAGGAAAGAGTTACGGTAGCAAGCATAGGAAGTGTGTACCCACTTCCGTATTTTGCTCTGCAAAACAGCTTGTTGGGAAGTGTCCCAAACCCTCAAAACGGAAAGGAGAGTAAAACGAATGGAAGGCAGAAAACGAACCGTGCAGGTCAAATTTTATGTGACGGAAGAAGAACGGAGGTTGATTCGAGAAAAAATGAAATTGATACCAACCCGGAATATGGCCGCCTATCTGCGAAAAATGGCGATAGATGGTTATGTTGTCCACATCGACACCACCGACATCCGGGCGCAGACCGCCGAATTGCAAAAGATTGGTGTCAATATTAACCAGATCGCGCGGCGGCTGAACAGCATGGGGCCGCTGTACACACAAGACGTTGCGGACATCAAGGGAGCATTGGCGCAGATATGGCAGTTACAAAGATACATCCTATCAAGTCAACGCTGAAAAAGGCACTGGACTATATCGA
>OGEI01001293.1_pt1 | contig 10159 bp, 9 predicted proteins | sample 1570631 | NCBI WGS metagenome assembly OGEI01 (sample SAMEA2582139, study PRJEB24529) | metagenome | biome: Human gut stool | place: China | collected 2011
TTCTACCATAAAAAGGTACTTAACAATACAATGAACAAGCTCATTGTATTGCTAACTACCTTTTTATGGCTGAACTGTTACTTATAATATTTTAAAAATTGTATTTTAGTAAAAAATCCGCTATACTAAGCATAATGTTGGTATGGTGGATTTTTTTGACAGCTTTTGCTGCAGACAGAATTTAGGGTAAAATCTGCTTTTGACAGAAGATTTTTATATGTGAATAATGTTTATTTGATAGAAAAATATAATAAACTTTAACAGGTTTATTAAGAGTTTTAAATGAAATGTTGTCATGTGCAGAAAACAGCACAAAAAAGAGATAATAATGAAACTTAACAGATTTGTTTATATTTAAGAGTTTCTAATGAAACGCTATCATGTGCAAAAAACAGCACGGAAAAGAGGATATATGATTTTTGATACACACGCTCATTATGATGATGAGAGCTTTGATGAGGACAGGGAAGAATTGCTTTTTTCATTAAAAAATAAAGGAGTTGGGACAGTTGTAAATGTTGGTGCAAGTGTTGCATCGACAAAAAAGACATTTGAGATAGTTAAGAAATATGATTTTATGTACGGTGCGGTCGGTATCCATCCGGAGGATGTAGAGAGACTTGACGAGAGCCATATGGAGTGGCTTAAAAGTCTTGCGGCTGATAAAAAAATCGTGGCGATAGGCGAGATAGGACTTGATTATCACTATGACGAGCCGGAACGGGAAGTTCAGAAGAAATGGTTTGCAAGACAGCTTGACCTTGCCTATGAACTTGATATGCCGATTATTATTCACAGCAGGGATGCGGCAGCAGATACACTCGATATAATGAAAGCACATCACGGGGATGAGCTTAACGGAGTTATCCATTGTTTTTCTTACAGTCCGGAGATGGCACAGATTTATCTTGATATGGGATATTATCTTGGAATTGGCGGAGTAGTTACATTTAAAAACAGCAAAAAACTCAAAGAAGTAGTGAAAATGACACCACTTGAGCGTATTGTGCTTGAAACAGATTGCCCATATCTGACCCCTGAACCTCATCGTGGAAAGAGGAATGACTCATCGTATCTTAAGTATGTGGTGGAATGTATTTCCAAACTTAAGGGGATTTCGGCTGAGAAAATCATAAAAACTACTTGCGAAAATGCGGTGAAGATGTACCGGATAAAATAATTAGTGTGCAACAGCACGGAAATGAGGAAATATGGCAACACTTGGAATACCACAAAATACAATAGAAATATTACAGAAATACAATTTCAGATTTCAGAAGAAATTTGGTCAGAACTTTCTTATAGACACTCATGTTTTAGAGAGGATAATAAGCGAGGCAGGGATAACAAAAGATGATTTTGTACTTGAAATAGGACCCGGAATAGGTACGATGACGCAATATCTGTGTGAGAATGCAAGAGAAGTCATGGCGGTTGAGATAGATGACAATCTCATACCCATACTTGCAGATACATTGTCTGCTTATGACAATGTCAAGGTTGTAAATGAGGATATACTTAAACTTGACATTGCAAAAGTGGCAAAGGAGCATAACGGCGGCAAGCCGATAAAGGTTGTTGCAAATCTTCCATATTATATAACAACACCTATCATAATGGGATTATTTGAAAGTCATGTGCCACTTGAAAGCATAACGGTCATGGTGCAGAAAGAGGTCGCAGACAGGATGCAGTCAGGACCGGGAACAAAAGATTATGGTGCATTGTCGCTTGCCGTACAGTTTTATTCAAAAGCGGAGATAGTCGCTAATGTTCCGGCAAATTGTTTTATGCCGCGTCCAAATGTCGGCTCTGCGGTTATAAGGCTTACCTGCCATGCGGAAAGACCGGTTGATGTAAAAGACGAAGCATTTATGTTTAAAATAATAAGAGCATCATTTAATCAGAGAAGAAAAACACTTCAGAACGGATTAAATAATGCTTCAAATCTAAGTGTAAATAAAGAACAGGTTGTCACAGCATTAGAAAAAATGGGACTTCCTGCAACGGTCAGAGGAGAGGCATTAAGTCTTGAACAGTTCGCCGAGCTTAGCAATCTGTTGAAAGCTTAGTCTGCCTGAAAGGTCTGATATAAACAATCGTGTAATAAAAAGCAAATAATACACAACCGCCGACAAGGTCTAAAAATGAGTGCTGTTTAAGTGTCAGCGTTGATATGCAGATAAGAATACAAAGTATAAGCGATGAAAGTCTGATGATTTTAATCGCTTTTCTTTTTTTGTCGTTCTTAACAATATTAACATCATCGACATTTCTAAAATAATAACTGCGGCTTATGCCAAAATGGATTGCAATCGAGTTGAACACATGGATGCTTGGAAAAACATTTGTATCCGTGTCGGTTCGGTAAAGTATGTCAATGATAGTAGTAAAAATATTGCTGTGGTCAAAGGTTTTAGGCCGCATTGTCTGCTGATTTGGAAAAATCGTATAAATGAGAAGTGAAGTCGTCATTCCTAGCAGCAGGACGGCACAACACCTATAAAAATCGTCGAGGTGTTTTGTCTGAAAGAAAAGATATACTAAACTGACTGCGACATATAAAAACCATAAAAGATATGGAATTATAAAAACTTCACAAAATGGTATATAATCATCAATCTTGCAATGAATGTCGGTGAAATGCACATTGGTTCTCTTCTCGAGACTTGTAAACCATAAAAGATAAATCGGCATATATAAAATAATAATTGCGTGTTTGTATTTAAAAAGAAATTCTTTTAATCTAGTCATAAAAAACCTCGTTCTGCTGTTTTTGTGTAAATATAGTTATGTCAAAGCAAATGTTGTTGATAATAAAAATACCGTTGCGTTATTGCTGTGAGACATATAATCGTGTAAAACTTGCTGCATTTGCTGTGTGTAGGTGTCAGACAACAAATGTAATGAATAGTTTAGCATAAAATTTGGGATTAAACAATCCTGATATAAGGGATAAATGGATTTAAATTTTAGGTATTAATATTAAAATTAATTTAGTTGCGTTTGTAGTGTATCTTTAATATAATTGTATCAAAGAATATGAGTATAAGGTATATAAGAGGTGATATGCAAAAAGATAAGAGGGGGAATGAAAAGTTGAATACAGAAATAAAAAATGTGCTGAGTGCAGCAGATGATAAGGCACAATATGATGCGTATGCAAAGAAGCTGATTGCACAAAAGAGTATATTAGCAAATATATTAGTAAAAACTGTTGGTGCATTTAAAGGTATGAATCCGAAAGATGTTGTAAAGTATATTGAAGGAGAACCTGAAATAGGAGTAGTGCCTATTGAACCCGGTATGACAAATGCAGAATATGTATCAGGTGAGAAGATAAAGGGATTTAATACAGAAGATATTGAAATAAATGAGGGAATGATAAGGTTTGATATTATATTTTATGTAAGAATGCCGCTGCCGGATAAGTCCAAAAACAATTTGTCGAAGATTATAATAAATGTAGAATGTCAAAAAGATGAACCGTCTGCATATGAAATATTAAATAGGGCAATCTTTTATGTGAGCAGATTGATATCATCACAAAAAGAAAGAGATTTTGTGAATTCAAATTATGATGATATAAATCAGGTGTTTAGTATATGGATATGTATGAATATGAAGTACAATAGTATGTCGCATATACATCTTGCAAAAGATGAGATTTTAGAGCCATATGATTGGAAGGGGAATCTTGATCTGATAAACATTGTGTTGATAGGTATAACCAATACATTGCCGGAATATGAAGAAAAATATGAATTACATCGTTTGATATGTACATTACTATCAAATGAACTGCCAGAGGCACAGAAATTTGATATTCTTGAAAAAGAATATAATATTCCGGTTGATACAAAATTAAGAGAGGATGTGAGTGTGATGTGTAATTTAAGTTTAGGAATAGAAGAAAGAGCAGAGGCGAGAGGAGAAGCGAGGGGAGAAGCCAGAGGAATGAAAAGAACCAATGAAACGATTATTATAAATATGTATAAAAATAAGTTTACATTGGAACAGATTTCACTTGCAACGCAGAAAAGTGTTGAGGAGATTGAGCATATTATAGAAGAAAATTGCGTGACAATGTAGCAAACTGTTATGTGTTTGTTTGTGTTAAAATGTTTTTTGATATCAGTATAGTAATATTTGGAAAAATATAAATGGAAAAAGCATCTTTTCTTTGTGTTGATATGATATTTATCAAGCTGAAGAGATGTTTTTGTTTGTATATATAGGGGTAAGTTGGAATATAAGTTGATGTAATTTGCATTAAATAAAAAGGAGCGGCAGAAATGATTGACATATATACAATAAAAAAAGACTCTAAAGACTGGATCATATACAATGATTTATACTTTAATTTGAATACAGCCAATGAGGAGATGACAGAAAAAGACATTGCTATCATAAAGCGGGCAGATGATGCTATATTAACACAGGATAAGCATATTCAGACAAAGTATGGTCTGGGAACAATCAGAAATTTATCATCAGGCTGTAAAACATTGTTAAATATTATAAAATATCCTGAAAAAGTGGTGTGTGTAGAGGAATGTGGACCTAATATATTAAAGATGATATTTCAGATGGATAATATTAAAATATATATGTCAAGACCGGGTTTTACAGATATTCCCAAGGATGCAAAGCTTAGATTTAATGATTGCGAGATTGTAACGGGAAATATAGGGTATAATGCATGGTGGAGCAAGGAATATGAGAGGAGAGAAAAAGATGATATATAAAAATATTTCATTTAAGGCAACTCCGTTTTCATATGAGTTGGTTTTTGATGATAGGATAACACTTGTTGGTGGAGATAGTGGAACAGGATTGCATTTTTGGCAGTTAGTAAATGAAATCTGTTTTGATGGCAATCGTGAGGAGAGGAAGAGAAGATAGAATCAGGTGGTTGCATAAATGAGCAACCACCTGTTGAAAAGATTGTTTTCAATATTTATTCGACTTCTTCCAGTCAATATTTTCCCTAATGTACTTAAAAGTTGCTTCTTCGCCCTCATCAGCAAGCAGAGTCAGCAGTTTTTCGAGCAATTCCCGTGTGTCAGGATGCATTACATAATAATCTTTATTTTTGTTATAGTATGCCAATGGGAAAGAGTCATTGTAGGTGTCACGATTATAGTTTTTGCTTGCGGAAATCCGGTCACAGAACATTTCGAGTACATATCTTGTAGGCATAGGCATACCAACAAGTCCGTCTCTTGGATTTATCGCAAAATCTATCCAGTATTCAAAATGATGTTTGTTGCGTCCTTTGTGGTGAAGCCATGCTGAAGAATATTTTTTATCTTCTTTTTCAGCAAAGTTTGGGCTTCTTTTGCCACCCTGATAATATTTTACACCTGCAAAAAATTCTATCGGATTATATTTAGACCAGTCGTGCATAATTCCCTGCTTGTAAAGACCTGCTTTAAAGCAGTAATGTCTTACAAGATTTTTGTGGTGTAGAATTGTACTGAGATGACCGTAAAAATTTTTTAAGTAGTTCATAATGTGCCTCGTTTCTGGTATATGTATGTTGCATAACCTTTTTGTATATGATATAATGTGGCATAGGCAAAAAGATATGATTTATTCATTTAAACACCTATGCCTGTTATTAGGTATAGGTGGGACAACTAACTAGACAAGTATATCATAATCTCTCATGAATTTCCATATTCTCTCCTCCAGACCTTAGGTGTCATTCCTTTCCAATGCTTAAACGAGCGTATCAGATGGCTGCAATCTGAAAATCCGGTTTCCTGACTTATATAATTTAAGTCAAGGTCGGTATATATAAGCAGGTCTGCTACACGGTTAAGCCGTATAAATTCTATATATTCTTTGCATGACTGGTTGTAAAGCTGCTTGAATGAACGGGCAAAGTTTGAGTAACTCATATTACACATTTTGGCTAGTTCTTTTACTTGAAGCTGCTCGTTGTAATGTCGGTCAATATATTCCGTGATGTTGTCAAACGGATTGTCGGGGACTGATGCACAGAGTATTTTCTCGTCTACAGCTATGCCTTTTGATATCCATATACGGCTCAGATATGTAAGGAGTTTTGCAATATTTGTGCCGATGAGTGTATCGTATCCATATTGTCTTGTTTTTATTTCTTCAATGCATTGTTTAAAGAGTTCGTAAATCTGATAGTTTTTTAAATCCTCTTTTGAAAAAAATATATTTTCCGGATTTTGTTCATAAGCAACATTCATCATATTTAAAAATCTTGATTTGTAGTTGCCTGATATATGAAGAAAGTTAAGGTCAAATTTTAATACCTGATAGCGTATATTACAGTTTTTAGATAATATTGTTTTTTCGGGAACAGGCTGGATAGAACCGTGTTTTTGGTCAATCTTAGGATGTATTTCATCGGTTGAAAGCGGGCTTAAACAGGCTTTTTTACTTAAGGAAAGACCGTTTTTGGCGATGGAAATATTATTGTTTGACGCATATTCATTGCCGGAAAGACTGTTTGCAAATAAATTACCGGAAGTTAAAATATCTGTGTCAGTTGTTGGGGTACTGGCTTCGGTGCACGCAGATATGGCTTCGTCCGGTGTTTCATAAATTGAATGTATATGTTTCGGACAAAAGATAATAATGTCGCCCGGAGTAAGATTATAAACATTTTCATTGCAGGTAACTTCTACATTTCCGTTTAATATATGGATAATTTCAAAAAAATAGTGCCAGTGTGGGAGGATTGGGAAGTTGTCCGGTATCGAGGTGTGCAAAAATGCCTCTATAGGTGAGTTAAGTCCATCGCAGTATTCATAAAGATTTTTAATGTTTTTTTCCATAGTGGTTCTCCGTTCTTTGGTGTTATGCAGTTTTATCAAAAGTGATATGATGTTGGGGAAAATATGCTTTACCCAAACTGCTGTCACGAATTGTTATATTTCTATATGTTGTTGCTCTGTGCATCATAATACTAAAAATAATGAGGTGTGAAAATGTTAGTTTGCACTGATTTTGTTTGCAGATATTATATAACATATAAACGATTTTTTCAATAATATAAGTTTGTGATAAAGATAGCAAAAAATAAAGCAAAATAGTATCTTTGCGGCTTAAAATAGTATTATATGATTTTGATATATGATAGGTTTATACAATTTTTTTATATGTTTATTATATTATATATATGTCTGCTGTGCTATACTGTAGAAACTTTCGTAAGTTATTGTTTACCGGCAAACTTGATATTAGATATAAAGCTATGTGCAAATGACAGAGTTGGCAATACACTAGTGTACTGGCATGTTGTTATTTAGCTAAATATGAATAGGTCAGCACACTAGGTGTAAACATTAACAATTACGAAAAACAGAAGAAAAAGAGTACATGAACAGAAAAAGGAGGACAAGAAAAATGACACCGATGAAATGGTTTTATTCGTTTCTGAAGAAATACCGCTGGCGTATGTTTTGGGGCATTGTGCTGACTACTATTGTTGCGGCTTGTGCTTTGGTGAGTCCGTATGTTTCAAAACTTATCGTTGACAGAGTTATTCAGCATGAACAGTACGGTATGCTTAAAAATCTTATTATCGTGCTTATTGTTACTATTATAATAAGAGGAATATGCAGATTTTTTTCGCAGGTGCTTTTTGAGACGAGTTCGCAGAATGTTCTTTACAGTATGCGTGACACTGTTTACAGAAAACTTCTTCAGGAGGATTTTGCTTTTTACAACAAGAACAGAACAGGTGACCTGATGAGCCGCCAGACCGGTGATATGGATGCTATCAGACATTTTGTTGCGTATGTAATATATGTTACATATGAATATGTCTTGTATTTTGTGATAGCTCTTATCATGATTTTTGCGACAAATCTGAAAATGGCTCTCTGCATGGTGCTCGTGCTCCCGCTTACGGCACTTACCACATATTTTCAGGCAAAGAGTGTTAAGCCTGCTTTTAGAAACTGCCGTAATGCGTTTTCAAGTCTTAATACTTTTGTTCAGGAAAATGTAAGTGGAAACAGGGTTGTTAAGGCTTTTGCAAAAGAAGATTATGAGATGGAAAAGTTTGCCGTTGAGAATGATAAGTACAGGGATTCTGAGCTTGGCGCGGCAAATGTTTGGAAAAAATATGTGCCGCTGTTTGAACTTTTCTCAAATATTCTTACATTGGTACTTATGCTTGTCGGCGGTATTATGGTTGTGAACGGTCAGATGACAATGGGTGACCTTGTTGCAGTGAATGGTTATCTCTGGATGCTCACAATGCCGCTTCGTATGGCGGGCTGGCTTATCAATGATATGCAGAGATTTACGACTTCTGTTGAAAAAATCTACAATACATATATCGCTGAGCCGGATGTTAAGAAGCCGCTTAATCCTATACACCGCAAGAAACTTGATGGAAATGTCAAATTTGAGCATGTTTCGTATCAGGCAGATGATGAGGACATTCTTCACGATATAAATTTTGATGTTAAGAAAGGTGAAACTGTCGGAATAATAGGAACTACAGGTGCAGGAAAGTCTACGGTGATGAACCTTTTGTGCCGTTTCTTTGATGCGACAGAGGGAAGTGTCTATGTTGATGGTGTAAATGTTAAAGACATGGATATGTATGAACTCAGGGAAAATATCGGTATTGCGATGCAGGATGTATTTCTCTTTTCAGATACAATCGAGGGAAATATCGCATACGGAAGACCGGATTGCACCTTTGAGGATGTAAAGCGTGTTGCAAAGATGGCGGATGCAAATTTATTTATTAAAAATCTTCCTGACGGATACGACACTATCGTAGGTGAGCGTGGAGTAGGTCTTTCAGGCGGTCAGAAGCAGAGAATTGCAATTGTCAGATCTCTGGCAATGAATCCCAGAGTAATGCTGTTTGATGAGCCTACTTCCGCACTGGATCCCGAAATGGTGGGAGAGGTACTTGAAGTTATGAAAGAACTGGCAGAGAGCGGTATGACCATGGTGGTCGTGACACATGAGATGGGATTTGCAAGGGAAGTCGCAAACAGGGTAATGTTCTTTAATGATGGTGTAATAACTGAAGAAAATGAACCTAATGAACTTTTCGGAAATCCACAAAATGCACGACTCAAAGAGTTCTTATCAAAAGTTTTATAGGCTTTAGATTGCAATTTAACACTATCAGGAAAGTTTCCCACTTCTATTTTGCTTAGAGAACAAATTGATTGACTAAAAGGCACGGTATATACTGTGCCTTTTATTTTATATATTTTTCTATTATACATTAACAGCTCCTATAAGCAAGCCGCAGTCAATCTTTTGATAACCTCTTTGACATACTCCTCTGGTTTAGATGTTTGTCAATATGTGATTTTTTATTGTCAGGGAAGTTTTTTCTGATATACTGTGATTGCCGTTAATAGTGTTGTGAGAAAACGGCATAGCGTACCACGAATATCCGCCTGAATTTGCTCTAATAACTTGACACCTATGTCACTTGCTATTATTATTACTATGTTATAGTGCAGTTTTTTACTGTCGATTTTACTATGGGATGAACAGTAATGTTTTGTGGGTTTATTCTTTTTAAATCATAAATCAATTACTATCTGCATATATAACATAATCGGTTTTCGTAATATACATATAAGTTAAAGGCATATAACAATATCTAAATAAAGTATGTCTTACAAAAACATACTTTATTTATATGCGACATATCTTACAGTATATATTTTACAAAAATCGAAAATAAACATATATAACATTTATATAGGAAAGGATTTTTTGATGCACTTTATTATTGTTTTTTTTATTTCGATGTTTCCACTTATTGAACTCAGAGGAGCTATTCCATATGCAGTTGCACAGGGACTTCCCCTTGTTCCGTCTTACATTATAGCTATTATTGGAAATATGCTTCCTGTCCCTGTTATTTTTCTTTTTGCAAGGAAAGTTCTTGAGTGGGGGGCTGACAAGCCGGTTATCGGTGGTTTCTTTACTTTTTGTATCGAAAAAGGAGATAAGGGCGGCAAAAAACTTCACGAAACGGCAGGTAAGGGACTTTTTATAGCACTATTGCTTTTTGTTGGTATTCCACTTCCGGGCACGGGGGCATGGACGGGGACTCTCGCCGCAAGTTTTCTCGATATGGATTTTAAGTCTAGTGTCATCGCTGTTATGCTCGGAGTTATGCTTGCAG
>OGEI01001294.1_pt1 | contig 10159 bp, 7 predicted proteins | sample 1570631 | NCBI WGS metagenome assembly OGEI01 (sample SAMEA2582139, study PRJEB24529) | metagenome | biome: Human gut stool | place: China | collected 2011
CGCCAAACCCTACGTTTAACGGGGCCAAAGTCATCCAAGTCTGCAACTTCGCCCCCATTACAAGCGCTTTCGCACCACATCGGGCTTATATATGGCAGATTCGGCAGCCCAACCGGTGGTATCTCAGTTACCCTTGATTTAGTGTATAAATAGCACTTCGCTTACCCTTGATTTGGTGTATAGTTGAGCATGTTATTACCCTTGATTTGGTGTATTTACGGCGGTGAGACATGGAGACTTTCGAACGAAAAGCATACGAAAAACTGGCTTCCTGGAAGGAATCCTCCCAAGGAAGCACGGCCCTGCTCATCGAGGGCGCGCGACGCGTCGGGAAAAGCACCATCGCGGAGGAATTCGGACGACGGAACTATGCGTCGTATATGCTCGTCGACTTCTCGAAAGCCCCTGATGACGTGCTGGACTACTTCGTCGACCTGCGCAACGACCTCGACGCGTTCTTCATGTACCTGTCATCCTTCTACGGAGTGGAACTGCACAGGAGGGATAGCCTCATCATTTTCGACGAGGTGCAACTGTATCCGAAGGCCCGCGAGGCCATCAAGCAGCTGGTGGCTGACGGGCGTTACGACTACATCGAGACGGGCTCGCTCGTCTCCATCCGCGAAAACGTCAAGGACATCCTCATTCCATCAGAGGAGGAGTCGATCCGCCTGAATCCCATGGATTTCGATGAATTCCTCTGGGCTTTGGGAGAAAAGCCACTGTCCACGCTCATCGCGGACTCGTTCAAGAAGCGCAGGCCGCTCCCCGATTCGCTGCACAGGAAGGCCATGCGGTTATTCCGTGAATACATGCTGGTCGGAGGCATGCCCCAGGCTGTGTCGAAGTACGTCGAGACCCATGATTTCAGCAAAGTCGACAACGTCAAACGGAACATCCTCCGACTGTACAGGCAAGACATCTCCAAACATGGCGGCAGCGACCGGATACGCATCACGCGCATCTTCGACAACCTGGTGGGCCAGCTTTCCAAGAAAGAGAAGAAGTTCAACATCACATCGCTGGGAAAGGAAGCGAAGACCCGCGATTACGAGGACGCCTTCTTCTGGCTTTCCGACGCGTTCATCACCAACGACTGTTTCAATTCCACTGATCCGAGCGTGGGGCTAAGCATTAGCGAGGACCATTCGACGGTCAAATGCTACGCCGCCGACACCGGACTTCTCACCACTCTCGCCCTGGCCGACTCGGAACAGACCGGAAGCAACCTATACCGGGACATCCTCCTGGAACGCATCGAAATCAACGAGGGCATGCTCGCGGAGAACGTCGTCGCACAGCTTCTCCGGGCCAACGGGCACCGGCTGTTCTTCTACTCGCGCAGCGACCGCGACGACCCGTCGAACCGCATGGAGATCGACTTCCTCATTGTCGAACCGTATGAGAACGCGGCGATGAAATACAGGGTCAGCCCCATCGGGGTCAAGTCATCGAAACGCTACCGCACGGTCTCGCTGGACAAGTTCAAGACGAAATTCGACAAGAAGGTCGGCACCAGATACGTGCTGCATCCGAAACCGCTGGTCGTGGAAAATGATGTGGTCAAGCTGCCGATCTACATGGCAGGACTGCTATAGAAGGCTTCACGCAGACAGCGCTTTTTAGTGCACTACCAGCGAATGACGCCCAACACTTGCGAGCGCATATGTTGTCCACCTTGAACACATCTGTTTGCTGCCCGTCACCCAGTTAACCTTCCAGCTACCTTTCAGACATCTACGAGATACCCATTCGTCCACAGCTGAACACTAAAATGTACCCGGTTTAATTGTACAGAGCCTCCAATTATAAGGGGGCTATCTTTTTGAAGGATGCGACGATGCCTATTTTTTCGCCTGACCGTCATGCTCACGTTCCTTCATACGTAAAACTTACTAAGCAGCCGATTGCGGGTGGAACATATCGCCCTCTTGCGAATGACGAAGACAGCAACGCTTGCGCCCCATCCGCCCTTTCAGGCCACCACGGTTCAAAACTGTATACGCAGAAATCAGCAATTCACGCCATCTCCGATAACACAAGCATCTTTATTTCAGGCGCTGGCACCCTGCCCTGTTTACCGGAGATGGCTTCCAGTGGATCCGTCAGTAAAGCCGAAATAGACAATAACGAACAAATCGCTTCTTCTGAGCTCCAGCCCCATCAACCCGCTGAGCAGCCTTTGAATCAGGTCGTCTCGGTTTGCAAACGAGCCGCACATACTACGGCAAAAACGCTTTCCACCGCAGGGCACACGGCTGTAAAAGCAACCAAAGTTACCGGTCACGCCATCCACACCGCTGCCACAGCAGTAAAAAACGCATGGCATACTTTTATTAATTTCAAAGCCGTTCAACTCATCATCAAATTCTTTAGAAAAGCATATGGCCCGTGGAAGAAGCGCATGAGGTTCTCCTATGCGTTCTACGCCATCGTGTTCACCCTATTGACTTCTGCCGAGGTCATCTTCCTTCAGTGGGGAATGTATAGCGAACCAACGTACGATAAAGGCGATGAAGTTGATCAGACAACCAAAATTCTGAACAGCGTCGCAGGGCAAGTCACCAAATTCGTCAGTCAAATGTGGCTTGAGCAGAAATCTCTCTTTTTGGTTAATTTTGTCGGGCTCGGTCTTATTTATCTCGCACTCATTTTTGTCACCAACAGATTCTGGATTGCGACACTTCTTTTCGGAACAGCTATAACAGCTTTTGGCGTAGCAAACAGCATAAAAATACAATTACGTAATGAACCAATCATTCCAGCGGATTTTACTTTTATATCTGGAGGAGACGCCGGCAATATTGCTTCATTTATTCCTGACAATTCACAGCAATTCGTCGAAAATGCCGTCACAGTCGTCATTTGGATAATTGCTATCTGTTTGTTGCTCTTCCTACTCGATAGACGTAAATGCTTTATCTACTGTTCATGGCGCAAACCATTCGCCAGTGCGAAAAACACCGTCGGCACATTCAGCCGAGCCCTCGCCGCCGTGGTTAGTGTAGTCATCCTAGCATCCTATGCAACAAACTTAGGAACTGGTGGGTCATGGTCAAATATGTGGGCAGCCAAACAAGGTTATACGCCCACACTTTTCGACGCAGCAGAAGATGCCCGAAATAACGGTCCTGCGACGACCTTCTTAAGCCTGACAAAGGCTCCCACGATGGATAAACCTGAAGGTTATTCAAAACAGAAAATGCAGGCAATTTCAAAGAAATATTCAAAGCTTGCAAATTCCATAAATAAGTCCCGAACACAGCAATTGACCGACAGCACTGCCATCATGATACTGTCAGAAACATTTGCCGACCCCACCAGACTCCCTGATATTACTTTTGATGAAGATCCCATTCCGAATATTCGAAATATCATGGGAACCACTACATCCGGCACCATGCTTTCGCCTGGTTATGGAGGTGGAACCGCCAACATTGAATACCAAGCTCTCACAGGTCTTTCTTTGGCGAATTTTAGCGATTCAATGATTGTTCCTTATCAGCAACTCGTACCGACTCAATCTAACCCATATTCGTTTAATCAGATCTGGACACAGAAATATGGAGAATCCGGTTCCGAGGCAGTGCACCCTTACTATCAAAGCATGTATCTAAGAAACACAAATTATAAAAAGTTTGGTTTCTCGCACCTTTATTCTCTCGACAGCGCAACCCCTGTCGAGCATACCGAAAAAATAGGAGAATCACCATATGTGAGTGATTCCTCCACCTATCAAGATGTTTTGGATTTGATCAAGAATCAAAAGAATCCAGAATTTCTGCAAGTCGTCACTATGCAAAACCACATGCCTTACAGCAACTACTATGAAGCGGAAGACGTCCTCCAATCTTCTGTTACCGATGACACACCTGACGATGAGCATAGTGCGATTAACGTTTTTTCTACGGGCCTGAAATACACGGATCAAGCAACACTTGACTTCCTCAGCCAGTTGAACCAGATCAACAAGCCTATTACAGTCATTTTCTATGGAGATCATCTTCCAGGCATCTATTTAAAAGAAGAACAAAATCCGGACGATTCGTTCCTACTTCATGAAACCGATTATTTCATTTGGTCAAACGATGCGTCACCATCTGCAAATGTTAAGCTTGACGACTCTGAAGCAGCTTTTTCTTCATCTAATTATTTCATGTCATCCGCAGCTGAGCATATGAATGCAAAAATTTCGCCATACCTAGCTTTGCTAACTAAACTCCACGAGGAAATACCTGCGATTAGCCGTGTCATCTCGAATAGGGGCGGAATCGGGCTCGGAACAGCAACTTATCTTCAATCCGACGGCACAGTGACTGATTCTACCAGCATGAGCAAGACGCAAAAGCAACTACTAGCAGACTACAAGCTTGTACAGTACGATCAGACCTCCGGAAAGAACTATCTAAAAGAAAGCGACTTCATGAGTGTAGACTGAAGAAAGCTTTGAGCCCGAAGACAACACGATAGAAGGAAACAATGGATAAGACGCCACTCGTTTCAATCATTATCCCCGTTTATAATGCAGAACAATATCTGCCATTTTGTCTCGACTCAGTCAAAAACCAGTCTTGGAGCAATCTCCAGATTATTCTTATCGACGATGGTTCCACCGATTCTTCGCCGCAAATTTGTGATTTATATGCTTCTACCGACAACAGAATTATTGTAAGACACCAAGAAAATGGAGGTATTGCCAAAGCTCAGAATGCTGGACTGGATTTGGCGAAAGGTGATTACATCGCTTTTATTGATAATGATGACATAATGGCACGAGACAATATTGAAATTTTATTTCATGCGTTAGTCTCCAATCATGCTGATATGAGCAAAGCCCGTTGGCAACAGTTTGGCATTTCGCAGATCCAAGAAATCAAAACGAAAGCTTCAAATGGCACAGCTCTTACAGGCAAAACAACATCTTTTAGCAATCCTCTGCAGTCATATCAAACTGTTTTCAGCAAGCTATTTCGCGTTCTAGGAAAGATGGCTGGCAAAAACACTGAAGCTCGTTATTTTAATGAGGCGAATTGGTGCCGTTTGTATGCACGAAAAGTATGGGATGGAGTTCGGTTTCCCGAGGGTATTTACGCTCAGGACACTGCAATAGCCGGAGAGCTATATCTTCGGATGGAAACGGTAGTTGACGTTGATGCAACCCTGTACTACTGGTTGCAGAGGCCTGACTCTGTTACACATAAGATGCGTAGTGCCTCGTTCTATCATGATCACATCGTCGCAGCTAAGAAAAACTTCATTCTGTGTCAAGAGAATAGTGTTATACCAGCGCGAAGCTACTACACTCTTACGGGCAATCTTAAAGATGAGGGAAAGGCTGCGAAGAGTTCTACTGAAAAGCAACAGTTTAGAATTGACCAATTGCAAGTTTCAAATCTAATCAAGTCTCTTTCTCTTAAAGATAGAATGATTTGCAATTCGCTTAAGCGGATGAGACTGATAGAAAAAAGAATATACGATGCGAAAATTAAGAATATGAAATAATAAACGTGCGGCAACTTAATGCCGCACGTTTACTATTTCTCTTGCTGCTTTTCCAAAGAATTTGCATCGATTGTCGCTTGATCGTTTAAATCAACAGCAATAGCTGCCCGCACGCCTTTCCATTTCTCAGCGACAAAAAGTGGATTGACTACCAGCCAATACAATTTGCGTTTCCATGAATATTGATGATCTTGCAGGATGAACTTTGAGCCTAACGTATAGGCACGAATCATCTGTTTAATGACGAATGGCATGGAAATTGGGTCCATTGTTTTGCCAACACGTCGTACGCCGACAATCTCATCAAACATACGTTTCTTGTAATCACGTAATTTGATCTCATTAGTATGCCACACATTAGCTCTTGGCGCATAAGCTTTAACATAACCGTGCTTGACGAGATCCTCGCCAAACTTCTGATCTTCAGCATACGGCACGTCCTGGTATGGAACGTCTCCAAGGAGCACAGACTTACGAGCCGCCGAATTAACGTCTGAATAGAATGTAACTAGATCAAAAATTTGTTGAGAGTCGATAAAGTCATCCTCATAGAAAAGCGTCGTTCCGAAGTCTGGACCAAACTGCTTAAAGGTCCGTATTATCTCCTCTTTCAGCAGGGGAAGAGCATTAGGACGAGGATCTTGCTTGCCCATGACACCGGCAACCATCGGGAACCGTTCCATCGGCTGAATAATCTCGTACAGCCACCGATCATGAGCAGGCGTTGCATCTTGAGTCAGATACACAACATACTCGCCCTGAGCCATTTGAGCCGCCTGCTGACGTACCCTTCCGTGTGAGAAATCAGGCTTTGCAATGGTTTCATACCGAAAATGCTTAAACCTGGGCAACCAGGCTTTAATTATTTCAGGAGTACGATCTTTTGAGCTCGTATCAATGACAAGAATCTCGTATTCGAAATTTGTCTTTTGCTTAATTAGGCTTCCAAAAAGCTCATCAAGATTGTCTTCACCATAATAAGTAGGAATGAAAACAGTGGCTTTAATCTCGCTCATGGCTGGCAGTAGTCACCTCTCGCATGATAATTTTCGCAAACTTCTCATATGACGCATCCCATGATGAGCTTTCCGCGCTCTTAGAAATGCGTTGGCATCTTGCTTCAATGTCAGGATCAGAGACAACTTCATCCAATCCTTTGGCCAATTCGATTGGCGAGTCCAGAGTGTAGACAATATCTGAATTCTCACCAATTACCAAACGATTGTTCTCTCCATCGTTCATTACAGGAACACATCCTGCAGCAAGCAGTTCAAGAGGAAGAAGCGATGCGTTCGTCAAAGAAAGCACCAAACATGCCTGAGAGTCATGGTAAATCGAAGAAAGCTCCACAGGACTGACGATTCCTCGATTTTCGTACGGGAATGGAATGTCATAATCAGATACATCCCAACCAAAGAAAACGATATTGTAGTCAGGATGTATTTGGTGGAACTTCGCCAAAGTCAAGACGCCAATTTCAAAGGCGCGTCTCTCAGTCACAGGTCTTGCATAGAAACAAATCTGCTTCTTTTTTGAAGTTTTTCCAGTAGGACGATAAATATCTAGATCTGCGCCGAAGTCGAAAAAATCAGCTTTCATACCGTATTCTCCGACTTTTTTCGTCAGCCAACGCCCAGCTGTAATACCGTAAAAACCAAAACGATAAGTGTTCTCAGCTAACACCGCTTTAGAGCCCATTCCGTAAAAGAGCGGCTCGAAATCCTGAACGAAATACATTTTATGGGCAGGATTCTTCATATTGAAAACAGGATAAGCGGTTTCCCATCCCGTCGCGAACAGGACATCGATGTCTTCTTTGTCAGCCTGACTCATAGGCAGACAACGAACATCAATATCAAAATGTTCTTTCAACAACTGGTGAGAATAATCAGCTGGCTGTTGTGAGATGCTCTCGTAGATGAAAAAGGTGACATTATGTCCGCGCTCTTGCAACGATTTCGCAAAACGAGCGATTGTGTGCTGACCGCCACTACCAATGCTGATGGGCGAAAGAACCCATCCAATATTTAACTTTGCCTTATCAACCTTCTTAGGCGCAACATACGGCTCAGCAACAAAATCAGCTTTGACGACATCCTCCACGGATGTCATAACATCAATAGGGCGTTTTCCTACAACATCCTTAGAGACCAGTCTTTTTCGAATCCGCCTCATGCATACTTTCATGGACCGCTTCAATGTATATACAATTCCTTTGTCTCTAGCATAAGCAACAAAGGAAGCTACCAAGTTCGTCACAATCACAAACTCCTATTTCTAAAATCTTCAATTCTTCCGCCTAAATATAGACCGAAATTTATGCATCCAGTCCAAGACCCTCGACGAGTATCTCCAGCGTTTTGAGTTTTGCATTTGCTCTAGCTGCCCTCTGACTTCAGCATATTTGCCTTTATCAACCTCATATGCTTCTAATTGCGAAATCATTTCATACAGAATGTCAATCTCAGCACTAAAGTAGCAGAACTCAGACGGATAAATATGGTTATACTTTTGCCAGATATGATGCCTTACTAACAGTATTTTGGAAAGGTCATTTTCCTGTGCATCATTCCTCGACGCTGTTCCCGTATGCTTACGGTAAAAATAAAGCGACTCATCAACCCTTGCCGCTACAGCGCCAGAAAGGCAAGCTCCAAGTGCAAAATCCCAATCTTCGTACCCTAGACAGCCAAGGTACTCGTCATACTCAAGATCATGTTCAATAATGAACGCCATCCGCAAGAGGGAATAGGCGCCCATGTAGTTCTCATGCTTCAGCTTTTCCAGATTGTATTCCGGATACTTCGAATCGAACTCAACTCTTCCAAAATAGTGCACTTGACAATATACTAAATCTGCACTTTCTTTCAGTGCACATGAAACCATGTTTTCGACAAAATGTTCGTCTAAATAGTCATCTGCATCAAGCTGTACAAGATAATCAGCGTCTTTTGCAAGGGAAATTGCCTTATTACGTGTTTTTACAACGCCTTGATTCTGTTGAACACAGACATGTACCTGCTCATCATAAGACGAAATCACCTCAACGGAATTATCCGTAGAACCATCATCTATGACATAGATCTCAGTGCGCGGGTATGTCTGAGCAAGTGCACTCTCAATCGCCTGACCAACGAATTCGGAGTAATTATGATTGATGATTACTATTGCCACAAGAGGAAACGCCTCATGAGCTGCATCGTCCAAGTTCATGACCTCGTCACTCATAGCCGACATGATATCAGTATGTCTGGGCAAGTAACCTGTAGTGTGAAACATTTATTAAGAACAACCTCCCCATTACCTTCTGTCTCGCCACATCGTAAAATCTTAGAAGGATTCAGTCGGCAACATTGCCTAAAGAATGGAGTTTTTGTGACCAAAATCGGCAAAGAACTTGAGGAGCGGTTAAAACTGACTTTCAATTGCGCTATCAGGGTTCTTTTCTAGGCATGGCATGGTCAGTCCTCAAGCCACTGATGCTCTTCGCTGTCATGTATACCGTTTTCGTCCGGTTCTTGAAATTTTCCGATGGAACGCCAACCTTTACGATCTCGCTCCTTTGCGGCCCCTGCCTTTGGAGTTTCTTCTCTGAGGCAACTTCCGTTGGCATGCAATCTATCGTTGGCCGTGGTGACCTTTTGAGAAAAGTTCACTTCCCGAATTATATTATCGTCGCTGCAACAACCATGGGATCCATGATTTCCTTGGGAATCAATTTGGTCGTTGTCATTATCTTTGGCTTTTTTGCTCATGCTCAATACACATGGCACATGCTTCTTGTTCCATTGAATATCATTCAATTATATCTTCTTGCCTTAGGGTGCGCCCTCCTAACATCTACCTTGTATGTGTATTTTCATGATGTGGCTCATATTTGGGAAGTCGTCCTCCAGGCAATGTTCTATTCCATTCCTATCATTTACCCGATCACAATGGTTTCCAACAGCTACCCGGTTATCGCAAAGATAATGCTCCTTAATCCAGTTGCTCAGGTAATCATGGACATTAGGCATAATCTTGTAGCACCGGACTATGTTCCGACAACATGGACCATGATTTCCAATCCGCTGATTGTTTCTATCCCCTATATCTGCACGTTTGTACTCTTAATCGCTGGTATTGCTGTGTTCCGCAAGTACAGCCGAAAGTTTGCTGAGGTGATGTAATTGACAAATTCTATTGTCAAGAAAGACGAAGATACTCGCCCCGTCGTTTTGTCTGTTGAACATGTGTCCAAATCCTTCCGTCTGCCCACAGAGCAGGCTAGCGGTTTGAAGCAAGCATTCATCAACTGGACAAAAGGGATCAAAGGCTACACTGAACAAACCGTTCTGAAAGACATTAATTTTGAAGTACGACAAGGCGATTTTTTTGGCATTGTAGGTCGAAATGGTTCAGGAAAATCCACGCTTTTGAAAATTATTTCTGGGATCTATGTTCCAGAACATGGACGTGTGACAATCAACGGCAAACTTGTCCCGTTCATTGAACTGGGCGTTGGATTTAATCCTGAGCTTACCGGTCGTGAGAATGTATATCTCAACGGCGCTTTGCTCGGTTTCACCAACGCGGAAATCGATGCGATGTACGATGACATCGTTGAATTCGCTGAATTGGGCGAATTCATGGATCAGAAGCATAAGAATTATTCTTC
>OGEI01001295.1_pt1 | contig 10158 bp, 5 predicted proteins | sample 1570631 | NCBI WGS metagenome assembly OGEI01 (sample SAMEA2582139, study PRJEB24529) | metagenome | biome: Human gut stool | place: China | collected 2011
CACTATACCCGAATTTGGTGCAAAGAAACAAATAAAAAGTGATGGATTGGGGTTTCGTTAAGGACTTTTAATAGATAAACCAATTAAGACATCAGTATCTACAATTAGGCTAGCTGAAATATCAAGTACATATTCTGTATGCGTAGACATGTTGCTAGGCAAATTTAATCTATTATATTGAGAAAGCAACCTTTCATTTCCGCATTTATAAAAAGATACCCTGACACAGAATATTTTCTAATTCCATATCAGGGTAAGACACTCTGTTTTATCGAACAATAATATAAAAAACTACCCTGACACTTAAGAATATTTCTATAACATGTCAAGGTAGTAATCGAGCTATAAATCAGGGAGTTTTACAAGTTTTTCAAAATTAGTTTTCCATATATCAAGTTCAAATAGAACTCCATCAACATCCACATTTAAGGATGCAATAACCTCAACTCCATCAATATCTGTAAATTGAAATTCACTAATTTGTCTACCCAATTTCCTACTTTCATTTATTTTCCCCTGTGGAAACAAATACAAACTACCCATTTCCCCATCATCCATTGGACATACTAATAAGCCATTCTTCCAATCTTCAGACATTTCTAAAGATGACTTATGAACAAGTAATTCAATAAGTTGTTCCTCTTGCTTAGTCGGTATTCTATAAAATTTCATGTATTCTTCCTATATTAAATGTTCCATCAGAAAGTTTAAAAGCTGTATACTGTATATTTCGACCACCTATTCTAATAATCTGATTGAAAGGTCTACCAAAGTTGCGGATATTCAAAAAGAAAAGCCGATGATAATACCTTTTTTACCAAAGTTGACCCATTTTCATATTTTCGAAGAGCCAATACCCACCCATCGTCCAAATGGAGATTCTCATGAAAATTAGAATCTGCCACAATTCCTTTTTCAAACAATTCAGTTCGCGACATTTCCTGCTCATCTAATTCTATAAAACAAAGATATTTCCCTTTATAGGTCATCACTTTAGAAGGTAACTCTGCACCATCCGAACCTGGAGAATCCGCCCCTTTAATACTATAAATAATGCTGGAATTATTTGATAATACTTCATTTATTTCAATATATGGAGTTTGTAGATATCCACTATCTATCAATACTTTAACTTGTTCTGCCACTCGTTGATGTATCTCCACTGGCGAAAAAGAGGGGGAAACACATCCTCCCAATAAAATAAATAAGATAACATAAACCAAGTTTTTCATAAGTATATTATTAATATTTTACATATCGTACTAAATCTGTATTACCCAATATTCGAATAGATTTTACCCGACTTTGATTTTTAGTATATTCGTACAACATTCCTTTTCTATCTTTCTTTAGTCCATTATCTTTTAGATAAACTGCATTTCTGCGCTGGGTAGGAGATAGTGCTAAATTACAATGGAATTTGCCTGTAATATTTCGAAATTAATAAAGAGTTACTGTTTGCACAATCAAAATCTATCCAAATAGTTTTTTGTAAAAAATAAAAAAATCGCTGTTCTATCAATACATTATTTAGCTTTGCAGAAACTTTATAAAAGCCAATTTTCATATTTCTTTTTTCTAACAATCTTGGAAGTTCATAAGCCTTTATAAAACCACTATATATTATTTTATCATTCAATGAAATAATAGTATTAATATCTTGGCTATTTTCATACGAGTTCCCTACAAAGATCAATGTAGATCTAGATGCAAAACAAACAATACATACACATAATAACATCAGCCCGACTGTTACCATTAATACTTTTCTATTTTTCAAATTCATTTATATCATCTCCATTTAAGACCTAAACTATAGACATCAACAATATTATTATCATAGTGAACATATGGATAAGGTATTTTTCTATTCATATAATTCAAGGAATTACTACCTCTATTTATATTATATTGTTGTTGCAGCATAACTTTTCTTTGTGTCGAATTACTATTGTGAAAAACACCTCCTTGTTTCATTATATTAAATGGATTCTTTGAATGTAGCAATCCGGCTGCATGTCCAAATTCATGAGTTGCAGTAAAGGTGTTATTGTGAGACAGATTATTAGACAATAAATTATTATTCGCAAAATCCCTTGACGCCAAAGTCATTACTTTTCCACCAGACATACTTGTAACTCCACGAGCCCCTTCACCATCACTATCCGCCAATACAAATAAATGGTCTGCACTTTCAACATCCTTCATAGAAGTTACCACTTTGAGATCCATATCAATCTTTAAATTATAAGTTTTGCCATCACTCCATTCAAATTCTCCTTCATAAGTACTTTTTATATCAGAAACTATATCTTTGGCAGCTCTCTTCATATTTATATTATCACTTGAATTATTGAATATTTTGGCAGCTACATGCATAGTCACAATATTGTCATTTAAAGTATACCAAATACTATCTCCGTTTATATCTATATTATTCACTGGATTATTTGCTCCATATTGATAAGGAGATAGAGAAACATACTTTTCTAAAAATCTATCAGTCTTCATAAATCTTCCCAATGTTGCATCATACATTCTTGCCCCATAATCATACCAATCCAATCCACCTTTCTGATCCAACTCTTTACCATTATACTTATATGGCTGAACGTTATTACATCCATTAGACATTAAACCACCAAAAGGATAATAATCATTCACTTCATCAACATTACCGGCCTCGTCAGTAACAACCCTTACATTACCTTGATGATCTTTCAGATAGAAATGAAACTTATTATCTTGGAAACTATAATATCCCGCCTCATTCAAGAGCATCTTCAAACTGCCATTCTCATAGATCGCATTACCACAATAAACGGTGGACGTGACGTTATTGTTTATAGTATGCGTGGTACGGACTTTCCTGCCGTCTGCAGCATATTCATATTCAATACTACTTCCATCAGCAAAGCTAATGTGACTAGGCAAATTTAAGATATTATATTGAATTTCAGATATTTTTTTGTTCAAATCTTTAGCCAGATTGCCATTTTTATCATATTCATACTCTACCGTTTCATTGACATTATCCTTAAACTCCATACCGTTACCAAATACAGAGTTGGTGGCATTGTCATAAACCGACTGTAATTGATTGCCATGGTAGATCAAATTCAGATTATCAACCAAACCATAAGAATCCGTACCCGTTTGACCGTATCTAAGCAGCCCCAAGATATTACCCATTTTGTCATAGCCGGTTATCTGTTCGTTGAAACGGTTACGGTTCTGTTTTAAGTTAGTACCTTCTCCATAAATAGCATCTTTCAAACGGGAAAGACCGTCATAAGTGAAACTGTAACCCTTTTCTTGCGGATCAATAACTGTAGCCATACCATTTTCGCCACTACGCCAACACATGCGGCTGATATTACCATTATAACAGGGAGTAGTCCCCTCTAGCGTTTCCTGATAGTTAAGCGTTTGGTTAAACAAAGGACCATTAATGCCTTTTATCCACGAACGAAGATTATATGCATAGTCGGTTCGTAACTCATATACACCATTACGTTTATCTGTTTTCAAACGACCTATCTCATCATACACATTGTCTACTAAAACAATAGGAGTATTATCATTCAACTGATAGCTAGTCTTCAATAGACGGTTGGCATGGTCATACGTATGCCGGTGCAATTCTACGGTTGGTCCAGTACCAGGAAATGTATGTATACGTTTTTCTTCCAAGGGATTTCCCGAGAAATTATAAGCTGTATGGACAATCTCCGTACCACCCAACTCATTATTACCCCTTTGCTGGATTATCCGGTAACGGTCGTCATAATACATTACCGAATACGTAAAAGTACCCGGACGGGCAGAGAGGAGCGATGTCCAAATCCCGGTCAGCTGTCCTTTACAACCACCTGCATTCCGCTTGCCATAGCCTGTTTCCTCTACGTAAACAGTGGTCATATCATTAGGGATGCCGTTCTTGCCCAAAAACTCATAGTGGTCGTAATAGTTGGCAGAAAGGAGACACGGAGACTCTAAGGTTACACCTTTCAATTGATAGCCTTTCAACCCGTTCTCTTCATTTGCCCAATCGGCATACACGACGATAGTATCTAAAGAATTAGAAACATAATCCAACGTATTCGTACAAACTCCGGTCAATACTGTCCGACCGAAAGCATCGGGAATACTGAAACTCCATTCGTTCCGCTCACGCTGTTCGCCGTCTTGAGTAAAGACAGGATGATCGGCAGCATCATAAACGGTATAAACAGGATCGCATCCCGGAAGTTTCTTGTAAATACAGCGGTTATACTTATCGTAATGATAAATATAGGCATATTGCTGAAGAACGGGAGCCGTTTCAGACCATTCTCCTTCATCGAAAAAATAATCGGCTGCCATCGGAGGCAACACCATACACAGGTTGCCATAGTTATCATAAACATGGTACGTATCATAAGATAGTTGATTATCATCAGACTGACGAACGAGAACTATGCGACCGGCCTTGTCTTTAAATTCATAACTCACATGATTGTCTTCGTCTATCGCACGAACCACTTCCAATGTTCCGGCATCATATTCACCCGCACAAACCAAACTGTCATTCTTTATCCTATAACGGCACACGATAAAGCAACTGTCTACCCGATCAACTGCGTTTTTACGTTCTATATTGGTCAACACGTCTGTTTTGACCGGATGATTCTGCCAAGCAACTCCGGGACCATACTTCTTGACAATTCGGTTCAATGAAGAACTATCGTATTCAGGATAGCTGAAGGGAGAGCTATCTTTCTCGTAATAGCTTGCTTTACAAACGGCCTCACTGACTTCTGCGGATGGAAGAAAAGCACCGCCACCAGTCGATTCTGCTACCGGAAGCCAAAGTTTAGATTCGCGGTTGATTCCGTCATACTCCTGCAATGTGAGCAGGTCGGTTTTATAAGGAGTGAAGCCATGAGATATATGAAGTGAAGGATTCCCGAAATGGTCAAAATACTGTATCTCGCGAAGATAATCACAGGTGTGCAATTGGGAGAGATCATCTGTGGAGACAGTGGGAGTCAGAGTAATCACACAGGGCTGCCCCTCGGTCGTACACAAAGCATCACTAAAGTTCGGTGCCTCTATCGTCGTCGTGATCCGTCCGTTATCGACACTGCCTTCTGAAACAACATAATAGGTGCCTGAAGGAAGTTTCTTGACCTCAATGCGGGCATGTTTCTCATTCTCACACTGACCTTCTCCCGCATAATCGTCATTGCTGTAAAGGAGCTCACCGGCTCCATTCAAGATGCTCATATAAGTATCTTCCAGTTCCGAACCGCAGTGACTAAACACCACATCCATCTCCTTTTGCAATACCAACTTATAAAAAACGTCATTCGCAGGTCTTGCCGGATAAGCATCCGTATAGTCTACAGAGGTATCTCGGGTATCGGAAAAGAAGAGTCCCGCCTTATATGTTCCAGCGTCGATAGCAAGTGCTTTTGTGTCTCCCGTTTGTGCAAGAAGTCGCCCGTTTATGGACAGGGAAATGTTGCCGTTCTTTTCCGCGTCGGTCACAATATAGTAGACGCCCGGGAGCAACACGGGTATATGAATACGGGCACTTTTGGCATTTGCACAAGCTCCGTCACCATCCGAATCGTCATTGAAATACAGCAACTTCTGCGTTTGGGAAAACACTTTCAAATAGGTGTCCGCAACTTCCGAACCGCAATTATCAACGGTCAGTTCCATCGGATTTTCAATCTCCAACCGATAGAAAACTTCATTGCCGGCTTTCTCCGGAAAATTGCTGGACATGAGTTCCGAGTTCTGAACATCTGTATATTGAAAGCTGTCCGCCCGGCTACCTATATCAATAGGACGAGAAAAACTGACTCCGGGAGCATACGTACGCCCACTCAAGTTCATTCTATAATACACGGCCCAAATAGGCGTGTCAGCATAAACATAAATATAATAGGTGCCCGCTCCCAAATCATACACATTCAGCTCGTAGTCTGTACCAAGCTTTTGCGTGCGGATGGGAACAACAGGATCATGCAAAGCTGAAAGAAGGTGAACACTGTAAGAATCCCCTTCCCAAGGACATTCAGTTCCATCATCATCCAGGCAAATCTCCATCGGTTCTGTCAGGGTGAAGCGATAAACTACATCATGCCGAGAATAATTATCCCAATAGTTATCACTGGCATTATAATCACATTGATAATCTATCGTATTTGCAGAATCAGCCAATGCAAAATTCTCACCAAATGTCCCCAACTCAAACGGATTGTAAAAATCTTCACCCAATTCACGAGGGGTTGTCTTTACATAAATAGTAACATCTTCCGCATCCACCGGTTTATACCCTTCATAGATGTTAGGTTTAGCAACCAGATAGTACACGCCAGGCAGCAAACCATATCCATAATCTCCCCATGCTTCCTCCACATAAATCGTACGACTCAAGAGGATGCCCGAAGAATTGAGCAAGAAAACAGTACCACTATCAGTGATACTGGGTTTTGCACTGGCTCTAATCTTCATAGGCTGCGTCACTGTTAGTTTGTAAAAAATATCCTTGGATATAAACACCCTCGTATCATCCATATCGGTCGGAGGTATAAATCCACAGTTAAAATTAGCTGTACTTTGGGTATCTTCATAAGTAAACGGTTCCGAATAGGTACCAATGTCAATAGCTGTTGCCATTCGTTCTTCCAAAGACTGTCCCCACGAATAGACAGAGCAGAATAACAAGAAAAATAAACATATATAAGTTTTCATAAAAAATCAATTTCATTATCAAGTTAAACCATTCATTGAATTACTTATCATTTACCAAAATGATAAATATACTGTTGAAGCATTACCTTACGGGCGTCCGCATCCAGATAATAACTATCTGTCAGCCGACTATAATTATCATATTCAAATTTCGTTATGACATTATTGGGATCGGTAATGGAAACAACTCCCTGCAAAGGGACATATTCATAGGTGGTAACCCGCGTATTACCGGGAAGTCTCTCACGAAGAGAGTTTATCTTATCCCATATCTCTTCAGTAGGTACGGCAAGTGAGGCCCAATCACCGAAAACGTCTTCGATGTCTCCATCATAACCAAGCGCCACACTCACCTGCTGCCGGGTAGCATTCTCTATCTTGGCTATAGGATAGCGGTTGCGATATCCCCAAATGAAGAGAACAGGCGTATCGTCTTTTGCCATAATTTCGCATACATTACTATTACTGTCATACGATTGGTAAACGACTTCATCACGAAAGTCCGCCATTCGGTCAGTTTTAAATTGCACCCTCACCGGGAGGCAGGTGCCGGACTTAAACAAGATCCTCTTTTCCGTGCATTGCTCGTCTTCGACGTGTTTATGCAAAGAGAGTATGGCAGGATAACCATCCAGATAAGTATAATGATCCGAGAATTGTACGCCGTCACTGTTTGTAAAGTCCACCCTACGTGGCTTCAACGAAGAACCTGGATTGGAGAGATGGCGGTCGTCATACGCATATTGCTTTTCCGTCGACATTACCCGTTGTCTCCCGTTCACTTTGCAATAATATTGTGTCGTTTCTTTATCAAGTGCCCAATACGTTTCACAATCCAAATAATAAGTAGTCCTCATATTCGTAGCAGAATGGGTATTGTCATTGTCAGCCACAAATACCGGCTTGCCAAGCAGGCTATTCGGTTTTTTCATGTACAAATCAACATCCACTATCAGCTTCCGGACAGGAAGATCCACAGGAATATTATACGGGCCCGCGATTATTTTTTTATATTCGTATCGGGTAGATGACACTAGCTCTTGCCCGTCGAAACGGTCTATACCCATAAGAGCCCCATTTCTCTGATTGGTCTCAAAATAGCCTGTAACAAAATCATCAGAAGGTTCATAAGGATGTCCGGGAAGCATCCGCCCAAGTCGATTCAATACGCTTTCCGGTTGATTCAACATAAACTCCCGGACAGAAGCGGATGTATTCTCCCCACTTTCCCAATGCAGAACGTCCTCAAAAGCATGTGCATCCACATCATAGTAATAGACGGTCTTTTGTGAAATGCCTCCTCCCAATATCTCTTCACTGACAATATTGTACATTACCGGACTTCCGTTACGAAAGGTAATATTAGAGACAGGCATCGAATGATAGACTGTCAAATATTCGTTCCAAAGGCTTTGCCCGTCGTCCATTACTTGCGTTACCGTAGAACAATAATCACGCTCTGTAACTATGTGTTTAATAGCACCGCCGCCCCAAACGGATTCATACTTCTCATTATTGATAACCGTCAGGCCATATCTATAATTCTTACAGAGCCTTTTCCTTGTCTTCGGATCATAGGTTTCTATACTCTTCACCCGCAATCCGCCAACCGGATAGAGGTAGTCTCGATACTCCGGCTGTTGGCTATTGTCACGAAACGCGCCGTAATTGCCTTCGTAAGAGAAAGAGGTTTCAATACCTTGCGGATCTGTTATCCGGTCAAGAATACCCACAATGTTACCAGACGCTTCACGGTCTATTCCGACTGCATTCTCAAATAATACAGTGTCTTTTCTTCCCGTGTTATTGGTATCCGGTAAAGGTATTCTTTTCGAAAAGTTCGGCACTGTCAACTTACTACCATTAGCACTCGCTTCCGAACCGTTCATAAATCCCCAATGATCTACAGCCTTCGTATAGATGGAAGGAACGCTGTTTACACCCACATACCTGAATGAATAAGTTTGCGATTCTACACCGGGAGCGGAGATACGTACAGAATCAAGTTTAGTCAAAGAGGTTTTTCCATTATAGGGAGTTACATAAAAGTTAATGGTACGCACCAGTTCTCCATTCTCATCCGTCACTTGCATTTTATCTAATACACTTGTATTGTTAGGCACTTCACCTACTGCTTTATAACTGACAGACAATCTGTTTCCCATAAAATTCACCTGTGCCAATCGGGTAGTACTCATCCTACCCTCCGCACAGTAACTACCTGACGGGTAACTCATATTCGCTACATAGCTCGAAACGCTCTCTTTATTGGCATTGGGCAAGGAGGAAGAACCTGACGATCTGCCTGCCGTAATTTGATAATAGTTATTGCCACCGCTTTTTTGTTCCATCAGATACAATTTGGGACTCCCGTCTTTATCCCTTTCATCAAAGACCAGCCTGTCATTCAAATTATAATAAGCACTAGGTTCCCATTGATTCTGAAGGGTTTGATACTGAAAACTAACCAATGTAGGATGTGGATAACGGGCTGAACAAATAGAGGTACACATCCAGCGGGTAATAATATCATTCATCGTCTCGTGTACGCCATTGAACAGATATTTGACTCCATTTCCATCTGTTATATTCATATCACTTTCAGCATACCTTACCACATCGCTGTTATGAGGCACAGTAATAAGAGGGGAAGACCTGTCTGAAAAATATCCGCTTCCACCGCCACCCGGCAACTTATAAGTAAACTTATCCGGACGCGTATCCCGTTTATTATCTACCATCTCCCCATAATAAATCAATCGGTCTCTTTCATCACCGGGGACTGTATTTTGAGAAAAATATCGATCAAACCATCCATAATAGTCATTGTCTGCTACCCCGATCACCTGGCGGGCTATAGACGGTTCGAGATTCAATGTCCATCCTGCTCCCGCATATCCGCTTCCTTCTTTGGGCTTAAGCCCCGAAGCATGATAAGACAAAGTAACAGGTATGGTAACCTCCCCTGCAACTATATCATACAAGGGAATTGTTATGTCAGGCACTCCTGTGCAATGATCTATAGGATAAGACTGATATTTCACCATAGCCGTAGCCGTTGGGGAAAGTGGTACAAGTCGTGGAACATCCAGCTTTATTCCATCTTCACTCTGCCCCTTAGCAGATAAAACCGCGAAAAAGGCTGATAATATAAGAAACAGCCTCTTTAGTATTATTTTTTTATTCGTATATAGATTATTCATAACTCGTTTTTTCTATTATTTATCAATAAAATAGTTTAGTCAATACAAAATGAATTAGCAGAGTCCTTCCATTTCACACAATCATGATCTATGGAAGGACTACTACTTAATTTTCTGCTTTACAAATTCATCGCATTAGCGCCCAAAACGCCTGCCAAAGCCGAAGCCACTGCGATAACCACCTTCAGGATCATATCCCATACTGATT
>OGEI01001300.1_pt1 | contig 10102 bp, 8 predicted proteins | sample 1570631 | NCBI WGS metagenome assembly OGEI01 (sample SAMEA2582139, study PRJEB24529) | metagenome | biome: Human gut stool | place: China | collected 2011
ATGACTCGATGAAATCAGAACCGATGATAGATCCGCCGATTCCCATACAGATAGATCCGATCTGGAGGTAAGATTTTCCTCTCATGGATGCTGCTGCAACTGCCGCACGTCCGAATCTTAACAGTTTTTCTTTGATATCGTCGCCGATTTCAGAATCATCTGCATCTACAACGTCATGTCCGTAGATTCCAAATGCAGGAAGACCTTTCTGTGCATGTGTAGCCAGAACGGATGCCAGATATACAGCTCCCGGTCTCTCTGTTGCATTCAGTCCCCATACACCTTTGATCGTCATAGGATCCATATCCATTGTCTCTGATCCGTAGCACCAGCATGGTGTCACTGTCAGTGTAATGTCAACGCCTTCTTTTTTGAATTTTTCAGCACATGCTGCAGATTCTGCAACACGTCCGATTGTTGTGTCAGCGATTACTACTTTTACTGGTTCTCCATTGGAATATCTTAAATTCTCTTCAAACAATTTTTTTGCAGCTTTTGCCATTCCCATTGTCTGATCTTCCAGAGATTCACGAACTTTTAATGCTCCTCTTCTTCCGTCAATTGTTGGTCTTATACCAATTACAGGATATCCGCCGATTAATCTTGATTCTGCCATAATGACATTCCTCCTTGAAAATTATTGAATAAATGTTTTAAATTTTTCATATGCAGCATCCCATTTTTCCGCATCCTGCGGGAGATACTCATATGTAGTTTCTGAATTTGCAATAATCTGTCTTGCCTCTGCCACATCTTTAATCTCTCCAAGTGACATCAGCTGAACAGCAATGTTTCCAAGAGCTGTTGCCTCTACCGGTCCTGCAATGACTTTACGTCCGCTTGCTCCGGCTGTCATCTGACAAAGCAGTTTGCTCTGGATTCCTCCTCCGATCATATTGATCACGGAATAATGTTTGTCTGTGCAGCTTTCAATCTGCTCCAGTGCATATCTGTATTTCAGAGCCAGACTCTGGTTGATACAGCACATGATCTCACCAATCGTCTCCGGTACTTTCTGTCCGGTTCTGCGGCAGAACTCACGAATACGCTCCGGTACATTTCCTGCCGGAACGAACTCCGGTGCATCCGGATCGATAAAGCTCTGGAACGGTTCTGCTTTCTGTGCCATCTGCTCCAGCTCTCCGAATGAATATTCCTGCCCTTCACGAATCCACTGTCTTCTGCTCTCCTGAGCAAGCCACAGTCCGATAATATTCTTCAACAATGTCGTTGTATTGCCATATCCGCCTTCGTTGCTGACGTTGCACTCCAGTGACTTCTCACCGATGATTGGTCCGTCGAGTTCTGTACCGAAAAGACTCCATGTTCCGCAGCTGATAAAGATGAAATCTTTCTCCTGCGTCGGAACAGAAACAACCGCACTCTGTGTATCATGTCCTGTGATTGCAATGACTTTCGCAGGCTCTACACCAAGTTCTTCACAGATTGATGGCTGAAGTGTACCTACAACTGTACCGCTCGGAACGATCTCCGGAAGAATCTTCTTCGGAATCTGAAGTGCCTCTAAAATCCGGTCAGACCAGACTTTGTTCTTTGCATCCATCAGCTGTGTGGTCGTTGCCATGGTATACTCTGCTTTCTTTTCACCGGTCAGGAAATAATTAAATAAATCCGGTGTCAAAAGCAGCGTATCTGCTTTTTCCAGAATCCATGGTCTCTTCTGAACCAGAGAGTACAACTGGAAAATAGTATTAAAGTTTTCAAACTGATTTCCTGTTAAATTGTAGACTTCCTCCTTTGGAATGACTTTAAAAACTTCTTCCTGCATTCCAAGAGTTCTGTCATCTCTATAATGTACGGCACTCTCAAGCAGATCGCCATGCTCGTCCAAAAGTCCGAAATCAACGCCCCATGTGTCAATTCCGATACTCTCAAAGCCGCCTTTTTGTTTTGCTTTTACAATGCCTTGTTTAATCTCAAAAAAATGTCTCAGTGTGTCCCAATACATGGTTCCGTTTACGATTACCGGATCATTGGAAAAACGATGAACTTCTTCCATATGGATTTTCCCGTTTTCCAGAGTTCCCAGAATCGCACGTCCGCTTCCGCCTCCGAAATCAAACGCCAGAACTTGCTTTTTCTTATCGCTCACTGATATGCCTCCTTTCAAAGGTTCTTAACCATTACTGATTTTATTTTAGCATTGTGTGCTTCTTTTTACTTGTGCTATAATAGTAAAAAATATAACAATATTCACCTAGGAGTATCTTATGCAATATATCAACTACAGAGAAAACAGAAGAAGAGGAACTGCTGACTTTCCCCTGGAATATTATCACGTCACTGCTTCCCATCCGCAGTATGTCATGTCCTTTCACTGGCATGTAGAATTTGAGCTGATCCGCATCCTAAGTGGATCTCTGACTGTTACCATTGATGAAATTGAATTTCTTGCAGAAGCAGGAGACAGTATTTTCATCCCAGCCGGTTCGATCCATTCCGGTATTCCCGATGATTGCGTATACGAATGTCTGGTGTTCGATATGAATATGCTGATGAACAAGACGGATTCCTGCTGTCGTTTTCTTCGCCAGATCACAGATCATGAGGTTTCCGTTCAGACGCACTATCCGAAAATCTGCAATACGATCCACCGCACACTCTGGACACTTTTTGATGCGGCAGCCTCCAAAAAAGAGGGGTATCAGCTTGTAGTTTTCGGCGCCATGTATCAGTTTTTCGGCACTCTCTTCAGTGAAGGTTTCTGTAAAAACGCACCGGATGAGGAACACCGAAGCCACAAAAGGATTTTGCAGCTGAAGCAGGCACTGGAATTTATGGAATCTTCCTATAATCTTCCTCTTACATTGGAAGAAATTTCTGGAAGTGTAAATATGTCGCCCAAATATTTCTGCCGCTTTTTTCACGAGATGACGCATCGGACACCGATTGATTACCTCAATTACTATCGTATTGAACGCGCCTGTTACCAGTTGATCACAACGAATCTGTCGATCACAGAAATTGCCTACGCCTCCGGATTCAATGATCTGAGTTATTTCATCAAAACATTCAAAAAATACAAAGGAACCACTCCAAAAAAATATCTTAAAATATGAAAATATACCACTTTCTTATATTACAAAAAGTTCCCCGCAGAATAAGCCTCTCTCACTTACCTGCGGGGAATCCCCGTAATCGTCTGAAAACACTCTTATTTTACATACCTGAATTGAAACCCTCAGAATAACTCGATGTTCACCATGCTGCTCTGGCGAAACTCTTTTTAAAAAATACCAAAAATCTTTTCCCTGAATGATCCGTACAATGTATCATAATCTGTATACTGAATCTGACTCTCTTTAAACCGTTTTCCCCATGCACTGCAGATGCTGTCAGCGATCAGCTTCGCATACTCGTGCTCAGTCCCCAAAATTGTAGGAAAAACATAATAGATCATAAAGAAATTCAGATCCACCTGTGTTCTGGAATCAATTTTTCCTTTTTTCGAAGCAAACTTCTTCTCTACACGATTTATCAGTGTATCTGCAATTTCTTCTGCTGCCCGCTTTTTATCGGAAATACTGTCCACATATTCTGTCATTTCCCGGAAATAATGTCCGTAGGAATCGATAAAATCCTGTGTATTTTTTTCAAATGATTTTTTCTTTAAATGCCGAAGCATTTGGGTTGTATTATCAAAAATAGTTTCTATTCCATTGAGCATATGTGTGTTCCTCCTGAGTGTTTGTCTTTCATAAAAAGAAACCGGGAAAACCCCCGGTTTCTCCTTAGATATCACTTTTTACTGTTTGATCAGCAAAAGATTAGTCGTAAAGGTTTGGTGCGATTTCTGCATCTTCCATTGTTTCTGCATCGTACCAGTAGCAAGCTGTCTCTACGTCTTTTACTTCTTTTCCTTCGCAGATGTCATTCAGAGTCTCAATAGCGATTCTTCCCTGATCTACTGGAGCCTGTGTTACAGATCCAAGTAATGTTCCGTCTTTTACAGCTGCTTTCTGTGTTGAACCAGCATCAAATCCTACACCAAGGATCTTTCCATCTCCTGCTCCAAGTACATCCAGGTTCTGGTTTGCTGTCAGAAGACCTTCTGCTGTTACCTGGTTAGAACCGAACATAGCGATTGTATCTTTTTTGTTCATGATGTTAGAAGCTTCTGTAGCAGACAGTTCTACTGTTGTCTGTGCAGGTACAGCTACTTCGATGATGATATCAGCATCAGCTTCTTTTGCATTGTTCTCAACAAGGTTTACATAGTATTCATTTCCAACTACTGCAACTTTCTTTCCGTCAGCTTCAGCAAGTTCTTTAAATTTATTGATGAATCCCATACCACGTCCTGTGATGTTTCCGGATGTAGCATCCTGGTTTACTTCACCAATTCTTACAGCATCTTTTGCGTTTGCAAGCTGATCTTTCAGAGCTTCGTACATTTTTTCTGCTGCAATTCCACCAGCTTCTTCGTTGTTAGTAACAACTGTTGCATATACAGATCCTTCCGGAGCATCTGCTACACCTGTATCGAAGCAAACTACAGGGATTTTCTTATCCAGCGCATTCTGCAGAGATTTCAGAACAGAACTCTGGTCACAAGCTGCCAGTGCGATTCCGTCCGGAGCTTTATTGATCGCATTGTTCAGCATGTTTACCTGGTCAGCGATATCAGACTCAGCGTTTGGTCCTGTTGTGTTACATTTTACACCAAGCTCTTTTGCTGCTGTATCGATACCCTGTTTCGCTGCCTGCCAGTATGTAGACTGGAAGCTCTTTACAACAACTTCGAAGTTATATCCGCCGCTCTTTCCAGAATCCTTGCTTCCATCATCAGATGTCTTAGCGTCGTCTCCTCCGCCGCCACATCCTGCTAACAATCCTGCTACCATACATCCGCCAAGTAACACTGCTAAAACTTTCTTTTTCATAGTTCTTATCCTCCTAAGATATGTTTTCTGACTGCAAGCCGAGGTGCAGCCTCCTCTTTTCTATAGTAACAGCCGGGGGAATCCCTAGATTCCCGACGCCGGTCTGCTATCTATCTTTTCAATCTGACACAAATTAAGCTGCTTCTTTCTTTCTCTTGAAGATATCAATCAATACAGCTGCGATCAATACAAAACCTGTGATGATCTGCTGCCAGTTTGCTGTCAGTCCGATGAAAGGAAGTCCTGTCTTTAACAGACAGATTACGAATACACCTGCAAGTGTACCAGTGATGCTTCCCACACCACCTGTCATGGATACGCCACCGATGATTGCTCCACCGATCGCCTCCAGCTCAAATCCTGCTCCACTACCCGGCTGAACTGTTGCAAAGATTGCAGAGTAGGAAATTGCTGCCAGTCCTGCAAAGAATCCACAGATCACATATGCCATGATGTGGTAAAATTTAACATTAACTCCTGAGAGTCTTGTTGCCTCTTTGTTACTTCCGATTGCCAGTGTGTAACGTCCGATTCTTGTATGGTTCAATACGAATGTCATAAGGATTACAAGTAAGATGATCCATAAAAATCCGATTGGAATGTTCATACCATCTGTTTTAATCTTAAAGATATTTCTGAACCATCCTTCCGGTGATCCTGCTACCGGCCAAGGAATACCAAATCCGCCTACTACGATTGTACCAATACCTCTGGCGATCATCGATGTACATAAGGTTGCCAGGAAAGCCGGAAGATCCATGATCGCTACCAGAACACCATTGAGTACACCAATTGCAACACCCATTAAAATACTTACCAGCATACCCGCTGCTGTCGGCCATCCCTGATGTACGATCAGGTATCCGCCTACCAGTGAATAACAGATCAGTCCTGTACCGATGGAAAGGTCTACACCACCTGTCATCAGCGGAAATGCAACTCCGATTGCCATCAACGCAATGTAGTAAGAATAATCCAGAATACTTACAAATGTTGTATATTTTCTAAATCCCGGACTCATTGCACAAAAGAAGATGAACATTGCGATTACGATCAGGAAAACGATGAATTTCTGTCCTCCCATTCTGTCAATGAACGACTTGTTTGTGCCAGCCGTCTTTGTTGTCTTATTTGCCATTTTTACTTCCTCCTACTCTATCTCTCGTGTAGCCATGTTCATGATATTTTCCTGTGTAGCCTCGGAAATATCCAGCTCACCAGTTTTCTTTCCTTCACACATTACGACGATTCTGTCACTCATACGTAAGATCTCAGTCATTTCAGAGGAAATCATAATAATGGCTTTGCCCTGTTCTGCCAGCTGATTCATCAATTTATAAATTTCGTTCTTCGCTCCAACGTCGATACCTCTGGTCGGCTCATCAAAAATCAGGATGTCACAGTTTCTTGTCAGCCATTTTGCAATAACGACTTTCTGCTGGTTACCACCTGACAGATTCACAACAAGCTGATCTACATTCGGTGTCTTTGTTGCCAATGACTCTACATACTGCTGAGACACTTCTTTTTCTTTTTTCTTATCAATGAAGATGCCCTTCATAAAGTGTTCCATTGTTGCCATAGAAGTGTTCTCTGCAACAGATTTCTGAACAACGATTCCGTATCTCTTTCTGTCTTCTGAAAGATATCCGATACCATTTCTAACTGCATCTTCCGGACTCTTGATATCAACTTTCTTGCCGTTGATATAAATATCTCCGCTGTCGATCGGATCTGCACCGAACAGTGCACGTGCTGTCTCAGTACGTCCTGCACCCATCAGTCCGGAGAATCCGAGGATCTCACCTTTATGCAGCTCGAAGCTTACATCTTTTACCATCTTTCCTGCGTTCAGATGATCGACCTTTAAGACAACCGGCGCATCTTTTGGCACCATATTCTGTGTCTTCGGATCTTCGTAGATGACACGTCCAACCATCATGTTGATGATGTCATCTTTTGTACAGTCTTTTGTGATCAGAGTTCCTACATATGTACCGTCACGCATAACTGTTACACGATCTGTGATAACCTTAATCTCATCCATACGGTGAGAAATGTAAATGATACCGATTCCTTTTGCTTTCAGATCATTGATGATCTTGAACATCTCCTGAATCTCTGTCTCTGTCAGCGCTGCGGAAGGCTCGTCAAAAATGATGACCTTTGCGTCATGAGAAATCGCTTTTGCGATCTCACACATCTGCTGTTTACCGACTGTCAGTTTGTTCATTGTTTCTCTCGGATCAATGTCGATATGCATTCTGTCAAACAGTTTTTTTGCTTCTTCATTCATCTTCTTGTCATCGATGCGAATTCCCTTTTTGAACTCTCTTCCGATGAAGATGTTCTGTGCCACTGTAAGATGACCAAGCATGTTCAGCTCCTGGTGTACGATAACAATACCGTTATCCTGAGCCTCTCTTGTATTTGCAAACTCTACTTCTTTTCCTTCATATGTGATAGTTCCGGAATCTTTTTTATAAATACCTGTGAGAACCTTCATCAAGGTTGACTTTCCGGCACCGTTCTCTCCCATCAGAGCAAGGACTTCACCTTTTCTGACTTCCAGATCTACATGATCCAGTGCATGAACACCAGGGAAAGACTTGTCGATTCCTTTCATCGTTAATATAACTTCACCCATTTTATTACCCTTGCCTTTCTATTTCACTTCTTCTCTCAATTATTATGTATCACGATTAGTTCTTTCTGCGTCTTGCAACAACGTCACTGAATACTGCGACGATAACGATAAGACCTGTGATGATAAGCTGATAATCTTTTGTAAAGCCAAGAGCAAGAATACCTTCCTGAAGCAATGCGATGATGAATACACCGATTACTGTACCACTGATAGAAGCAAGTCCGCCTGCCATGGATGTACCACCCATTACACAACCTGCAATTGCCTCATTGTTGTACTGATCACCATATCCAGGCTGAACAGTTGTGTAAGCGGCTGTGTAGAAGATTGCTGAAATACCAACCAGGATTCCACAGATAATATATGCAGACATTTCCCATTTTTTTACATTTACACCAGAAAGTCTTACTGCTTCTTTGTTGCTTCCAAGACATAAGATGTAACGTCCAAGTTTTGTTTTATTTAACAGGATCGCACAGACAATTGCCACTGCAAGGAAAATGATCAGACCTACCGGAATTCCATCAATACTGATGATTTTTCTAAACCAACCACCATCCTGCATCTCCTGCGGCCAGCTGACAGACTGTGTCTTTGTGAATACAGATGCAACACCTTTTGAAATATTCATACTTGCCATAGAAGTAATGAATGAAGGTACTGACCAGTATGCTACCAGATACCCGTTAAAGATACCAAAGATCAGTCCGATCACAATGCTGAGGATCAGCGCTACCGGCATCGGCATTCCATGTGATGTGAAGCAGTAGCCTGAAATCAATGCACAACAGAACATAACCGGTCCGATGGAGAAATCAATCCCTCCTGTTGCGATTACAAAGGTAACTCCCAATGATAAGAATCCCAGAAAATATGCATAATTGAGGGTACTCAGAATACGTTCAATTCCGAAGAAACTTCCCTGTGTCAGTGCGCAGAAGAAAGCATACATCAGAAGTAATACAAAGCATAACACGATTCTGTTAAACCCTACCTTTTTTACAAAAGGATTTTGTTTAATCTTTTCCACTTTTCGTCCTCCTACTTCTTTTGTTCCGTCTGTTTTAAATACGGAATCATTTCCTATCTCGCTGTTCTGCGCCACCGCCCTGTATCTGCTTCGACTCCTTCAGGCGCCCGCTGCAATACTTGGAAAACATGAACCCCAGATTTCATACTTTTCGTAGTGTCAGAATCGAGATCAACTTTCGAACCCGTGACTTCAGAACTAAGATTTATATATAGTATAGTCTTTCTTTTTCCTGATTGAAATTGAAAATCTTCCTAAAAAAGGTTAAAAAATTACACCACCGGGTAATATTTTACACGGTAGTGTAACCTTTTCACCTTTTTCGCTTACTGTTGACCGGAAAACGAGTATAAAAGTCTTTGATTTTCCTCTTCATACATATTCTCTTTGGTGATCAGCTTACAGCCGGAATCCAGATTATATTCCATCGGATAGCCTTCAATTGCTTTTACTGCCTGTTCCACCCCCAGATATCCGATATTAAATGGTTTCTGGATCACGATCCCCTGAAAGACTCCGGCTTCCAAAAGCTGGATCTGCTCCACGGAGTTGTCAAATCCAACAGCCTTCACCTGATCTTCCATCCCCATTTTTTTGACGCCGCGGGCAGCGCCGACTGCTGAATATTCATTCGTTCCAATCACAACATCAATCTCCGGCCGTTCTTTTAACATTTTTTCTGTCAGATCGCTTGCAAGATCGTAAGAAGAATTACAGTAGACAATATCCTGAATCCGATTTTGATCCTCTCCCAGACCTTCTCTGATCCCATCCTCTCTTTCTGTCGCTGTGGAGCTTCCTTTTACGTGCGCCACAACTCCGATCTTTGAATCCGGTTTTAAAATTGTTTTTGCAAACGTTCCCAGTTCTTTCCCTGCTTTAAAATTGTCGGTCGCAACCACTCCGTTGGCAATTTCTTTGTCGATCACAGAGTCCACCAGGATTACTTTGATACCGGCATTGATCGCCTCCTGCACTGCTTCTGTCGTATGAGTATAACTGCATGGCGCAATCAGAAACGCATCCGGATTCTTCTTGATACTCTCTTCAATCAGCCGGTTCTGCCCTTCATAATCATCCTCTGAATCACTTCCGACCACCTCGATCTCACAGCCAAATTCTTCTGCTCCCAGCTTTGCTCCTTCGATCAGCCCGGTCCAGAAATCATTGGATTCATCAATGGTCTTAGGAACCATGATGATCTTATAAGTCCGCTTATTTTGAGAGCTGTCCTGAAGTACACCGATCGTGATCAGAATCAGGATCAAAAGCACAAATCCGGCCGTCATTACCCCAATCAGTCTTTTACCTGCCCGTCTCTTCATTGCTTTTTCCTCCATCCAGAGGGATCGTCACGGTCGCAACCGTTCCCTCACCTTTTCTGCTGATATAAGAAATCCCATATTCCGGCCCGTAATAGAGCTGCAGCCGTTTCTGCACATTATATACCCCTACCCCATTTGACTTGGTCTTTTTTATTTCGTTCCCTTGACTCACATTTATCTCAAACTATACCGTCTC
>OGEI01001303.1_pt1 | contig 10069 bp, 8 predicted proteins | sample 1570631 | NCBI WGS metagenome assembly OGEI01 (sample SAMEA2582139, study PRJEB24529) | metagenome | biome: Human gut stool | place: China | collected 2011
CCACTCTATTATGAAAAATAATTCAGGAGATTTTCATGAAAATGATTCGCGTTGTCGCGGCCGTCATCTGCGACTCCATCCAGACCAAACACAAAATTTATGCCACCGCCCGCGGCTACGGCGACTACAAGGGGCGGTGGGAATTTCCGGGCGGAAAAATTGAGCCGGGCGAGACTCCACAGCAGGCGCTGAAACGAGAGATTGAGGAAGAACTGGACACCGAAATTGCGGTACATGATAAGATTGGAACCATCGAATACGACTATCCGACATTCCATCTTTCCATGGACTGTTTCTGGTGCACCGTTGTTTCAGGCGAGCTTATCCTGAAGGAAGCCGAAGCCGCATGCTGGTTGACAAAAGACGAGCTGGATTTCGTACAGTGGCTCCCGGCTGATCAGAGGCTTCTGGAAAAAATCCGGAAGATGATGAAATAAATCTGGTGAGCTAAGTTGCATCTGCAAGCAGTGCCTTTGTGCGCACAAAGGCCAGAACACGCACGGCATTGCAAATTTGCCGTGCGTGTTCTGCTTGTTGGGATGCAATCTCAATCCCTGCGAACATCACGGAACTGTGATGGCTGCGCGCTCCTGCGGAGTGCTGAAAGAGCATTTTGCAAAAATGCGAAGCCTGCATCGGCACGAGGCAGAACAACGGGTTTGGGCTGCGCCCAACAAGCGCTTGCAAGGCAAGGGTCTTTGTATATACAAAGACATTGCTTGCTGGTACAATGTCATCGATGAAACAAAAATAGTTTCATCAAAGACGGTTATATGGTTGTGCCGATTTCCAAAACATAGTAATATTGAAGTACTAACTGGGGCTGAAAGTGGCAAAACTGCTTGCTTGGTTTCCATTCAGGAATTACTAACAGCGTAGACCGTCCGTTCGCTTCGTAAAAGATTCAATGTTTTGATTGGTTGGGTCGGCACAACCGTTACCCGTGTCAACAACGCGCCTGTTACTTTTGCGAAGAAGCGAAACTGCCCTGAAAGGAGAGGTGTATATGAGTTATTGTCCGGTAGCTGGAATTGATGTCAGCAAACAATTCAGTGATATGTGCATTTTGTCGCCAGACAACAAAATCTTTGCGCAAGAAAAGATTTATCACGACGAAACATCGATAAATCGAGCGAACGCCCTACTCCAAAAGGCTGAGCGGCTTTTTTTCAGTAAGCCCATTATTGTGATGGAGTCCACCTCACACTACCATTTGATCCTCTTTCAATTTTTCTCAGAGCATGGATACGACGTGATCGTGGTGAATCCACTTCAAAGCAATTCGATGAAGGACTTCTCTATCAGAAAGAGGAAAACCGATCGTGTGGATGCCTTCAAACTGGCAATGATGTATCGAACGAAGACATTGCGTCCTTCCCAAATTCCTCAAACGGCAACGCGTGCGCTACGCCAGCTCTGCAGACATCGTGCGGAATTGTTGAACGACGTTTCGAGTTATAAAAACCGATTAACAGCCCTTTTGGATCAGACCTTTCCAGGCTATGATAAGGTCTTTTCCGATGTGGGAGGCGTCACTTCTTGCGCTGTGCTTGTACGTTTTCCAACGCCGACCATTTTGCTTATGGAGGAAGAATCAGAACTGGTTGAAGTGATTGCTGCTGCAAGCAAGTCTAGTTATAGTTTTGCTAAAAAGAAAGCTGGATTGCTAATCTCCGCAGCACAAAAAGCGCAGACATTGGGGATTCATTCATGTGCCGATGAAACACTCATTGTGTGTACCATTCAAATGCTTCGTACATTGTCCGAAAGTGTGCTTCAAATAGAAACCGCAATAGATGATTTGCTGGCTCAGATAAAAGAAATGCGAAACAACGTTTCTTTACTGCAAAGCATCCCTGGTATCGGTAGTCATTCGGCAGCCCTTTTACTAGGAGAAATCGGAGATATCTCGTTGTTCAAGAAGCCGAAACAGCTTGCAGCATATTTTGGTTTAGACCCAACAGAGCGGCAATCCGGATCATTCAGAGGAACAAAGAACAAGCTCTCAAAACGTGGCTCTCCCCATGCAAGAGCTGCACTTCACATGGGAGTGGTTAATTCGATTTGTAAGCGCGGAAAGGACTCTGCAGCGAACCCCGTACTGCTCAGTTATTATGAAAAGAAATGTAAAAACAAACCGGCAAAGGTTGCTCAAGCAGCGTCAATGCACAAACTGGTCTTTATAGTCTTTGCAGTCTTGCGTGACCAGAAGCCCTTCGAACTGAAAACGCCAGAGCAGCATGCTGTTGAACAGGGATTTGTAAAAGCAGCCTGAAGTTTTTGAGAGATTCAAGCCCTGAAACAAACACAGGGCCTTATTTGGTATGCGAAAAATTCGAATTTGGCATCTTTCACTGCCCTTGTTCTTTACTTGGTGTAAGCGATGGCAGGGCTATAAGCAATGAATACCGAACTCAAACCGTTCGATTTCGTTCTTATTGGCTACCTGTGCTATTGACTTTGCTTAATTGGTCTATTTAGCGACAACCAATAATTGGGGCTTCTAAGGTATATCTGAAAATCCCCAGCACTGTCTTATTTATATAAAAGCAATACTACTTGAAGGAACATCGTCCGATCTTTGTAGCAGCCTGATTTTGGGCGAAAAGCTGTACCCGCACCTGTTGGAGATTGACCGGGCGGCGCGGGAGCGGATGGACGCCATGCTGCCCCGGATGATGGAGGCGGCGGGCGTCACCGAGGAACTGAAAGCCCGTGACCCCATGCGCTGGGTGGGGCTGATGAACACGCTGAAAGTGCAGGTGGAGGAAACTATACAAGTAGAACTGATATCCAAGTAAATCAAAACCACCCGTTGATGAACGGGTGGTTTGAACAGGTACTATAAGGACCTATCTCCGGTGCTGGCCCTCTAATTCCTATTCGGTGCCATAAAATGGGCGCCAGAGAAAAATTCCCTGACGCTCGCTTCTTGCCCAACTAAACATGATTGCTATTATGTAGAAAAAAGCAAGGGGATTTTCGAATATGTCGAAATATTTTCCTTCTGCTCTGCTAAGCACAAGAGAAAGAAGATGATATTTCAATAGTTTATAGAGGAACTTCTCTAAACAGAATGATTTGTTATATCGTTTTTTATTGATTTTTTTGCTGTGCCCACTTCCGATATTCAGAAGGATATAGACCAGTACTTTTTTTGAAGTCTCTTGAAAAACGACCAGCATTACTATATCCAACAGCCAGAGCAATTTGCTCAATTGGAAAATCGGTGGAGCAAAGGAGATTTTCTCCCTGAGATAAACGCCGCTGTTGAATATATTCCGTAATGGTGCAGCAATAGACCTGCTTAAATGTAATTTTCAACTTTGTTGTTCCCATGCAGGCAATGCGCGATAGTTTATCTAAAAGAATTTCTCTGTTGTAATGATCGTTGATATACGCAGCGACATTTTCAAGAGATTTTATATCCTGTGAAGAAATACGAACTTTCTCTTTTTCTGGACTTTTTTTGTTATGTTCGGCAATCAAAGCTACTGCTTCAAAGACTTTACTTTGAAAGAATAGTTTTGCTGCCATTCCATCTCCATTATAATTCCAGACTTTGCGTAACAGAGAAACCATTTCAGGAAAATTATTTGTTTGATCAATTTCTCGAAATGCTTCATCTGGATTTATATATTCATCTGGAAATGCTTCTTTTAGATACTTTTCATAGTAAGCAGGCATAATCTCTATACCAATCGTCCGAATTGGTATATTTTTATGGAAAAGTGCCTTGTATGGGTGCTGGCCTCCAAAGAATGTTTTTATACATCCTGCGGTAAGGCGCCGGTAAGGCATGATTTCTTCACCAGATACAGATTCGTAATAGGTGATGCTTAGGCTCTCCGGCCAGTTTAGACTTTCCTGATCGAAAAATTCATCCTCGTAAAAATAGAAATCATGTATTTTGATATTAAATAGGTTTTTTTCACCATATATCCAATAAATTCCCTCTCCAAATGATTTTGGCAAACAATAAAAGTTCCCAATAGAGCTAAATTTTCCATTTGGTGGCATTTCCTGAAAACCGCTTTTTATCAACATAGTATTAAATTGAGCAGCAATATCGGACATAATCATCCTCCTCAGACACATTAGACATACTTTCAGACACATAAGACGACAATAGAATGAATGTGTTGCGAAAGCAAATCAGTTCATGTATAGTTTTTTATGGCAGTTAACTAAAACTAATCAAAGCCTACCACATTGATTTTAGAAAGTCAAATGTGGAATATACAAAATGGAGGAACAAAAAATGTCTAACACGAAATCCGGTCTTTCTGTCAAAGACCTTATCGTAACAGGTGTCTTTTCCGCAATTATCTTTATCTGTATCAGCCTTAGCGGTGGTGTGTTTATGATGATGCCAGCACTCACTTTCTACTATCCTGTCGGTGCTGCTCTTCTTGCTGGTCCAGTGTATTTGCTTATGGTTGCGAAAGTACCAAAGAAAGGCCCCATTTTTATTGCAAGTGCGCTTATGGCAATCTTTTGCTTTGTAACAGGTATGCACATTGGAATGACAATCGGCTATTTAATTGGTGGAGTACTTGCAGAAATTGTCGCACACACTGCAAATTATAAAAGCAAAAAAATGAATATTCTTTCGTATGTATTCTTTTGCTTGGGTGGAACTGGTACATATATTGCATATTTTATTAACCCTCAAACATGGGTGAATACTATGCTGGAAAAAGGAACGACACAGGAATATCTTGATAGTATGCTTGCATCTACCGATTGGATCGTACTTGTAACAATGTTGATTGGAACAATAGTGATTGCTTTGCTCAGCGGTTTTGTTGGAAGCAAGCTATTAAAGAAACAGTTTGAAAAAGCGGGTATCACAGCATGAATATACAGTACACAAAAATTCATAGTGGATTGTGTACGTTTGATCCACGTACAAAAATCTTGTTACTTGCAATCACTGTATTTGCCGCAACGATAGCTCCATCGTTGCGGCATGTATGGCTATTAGTGTTATTCATCACACTTTTTGGATGCACATGCGGGAAAGCCAAACGCTCTTTATGCCATCTGATCTTTTTTGCTTTATTTTATTTACTGACCCTTTACGTTCTCTCTCTTGAAACGGGTGTTGTATATACGATGTTTGTCGCATGGATGGGGCTTTTCTACAAAGTGTATCCTTGTGCAATGCTCGCTGGAATCATACTGTCCACAACGAGTGTAAATGAATTTCTGACAGCAATGAATAACGCACATGTTTCTAAAGGAATATGCATTCCGTTGGCAGTTATGTTGCGATATATTCCGACAATTCAAGAAGATTGGCACTATATCAAAGACGGTATGCGTTTAAGAGATGTATCGCTTTCTTTTAAGGGTTTTATTCATCACCCGGGGATGACAATTGAGTGTTTGTATGTCCCGCTTTTAATGACTGCGTCCAAGGCAGCTGATGAACTTGCAATTGCATCTGTAACAAGAGGCATTGAAAATCCTCATTCACGGACCTGTCTGATACAAATCAAATTTAGAATACAGGATATTTTGGTAATCATTTGTTTCTTGTTTCTTTTGGCGTTGAACGCAGGTGAGATTGGAGGTGTGTTATGATCCAATTCAAAAATGTTGGCTTTGCCTATGCAGGGACAACCGCTTCCGAAATTGGAGTAAAACATATTGACCTATTTGTAGAAACAGGAGAATGCGTTTTACTTTGCGGTCGTTCTGGGTGTGGTAAGACAACAATTACAAAATTGATTAATGGACTTATCCCTAATTATTTCCCTGGCGAGTTAAATGGCGACGTACAAGTGGATGACCTGAAGGTTTTTGAAACACCTACATATCAACTTGCTGAAAAAATCGGATCTGTATTTCAAAATCCGAGGACCCAGTTCTTTAATGTAGATGTGGACAGTGAAATCGCATTTGGAATAGAAAATGCGGCTGTCCCACCGGAGGAATTGCATCGTAGACTTGAAAATACTCTTGATGTCTTACATATCCGTCATTTGCAGGGACGAAATATATTTGAATTATCCGGGGGCGAAAAACAAAAAGTTGCCTTTGCGTCTGTGTATGCAATGAACCCGGATATTTACTTGTTGGATGAGCCGTCTTCTAACTTGGATATGGCCTCAATAGCGGACTTAAAAAAATATTTGCAGCTTCTGAAAAAAGCGGGAAAAACAATTTTAATTGCTGAACACCGCCTTTATTATCTTCTTGATATAGCAGATCGCATTGTATATTTGTCAGAAGGGGAAATCGGGGCAATTTGGACGTCAGAAGAACTTAAGATACTCTCGGATGTTGAAAGAAAGAATATGGGGCTGCGCGCTGTGGCGTTAGAAACTGTGTATCCCATTGTTGCCAATGTTCCAATTCAAAAACCTGTACTGGAAATACAAGATGTATCACTATTTTACAAAAAGCAGATGATTATCAGTCATATCTCAATGCAGGCTTCTAAAGGTGAAATCATTGGCGTTGTCGGATGCAATGGAGCCGGGAAAACGACATTCCTTCGTGCTTTATGTGGGTTGCATAAAGGATCCACAGGGAAATTCTTGTGGCAAGGCAATGCACAAAATGAAAAGGAACGCATGAAGCGATCTTTTATGGTTATGCAGGATGTTAACTACGAATTGTTTGCAGATAGTGTAGAAGATGAATGTACGTTTGGAATCAGATACACTGATCCTGCGCTGGTGAAAAGAGCATTAGATGATTTGGACCTTCTTTCTGTCCGTAAACGGCATCCGAACACACTTTCCGGAGGACAAAAGCAGCGGGTTGCTGTAGCCGTTAGTATGATATGCGGTAAGGAAGTGGTGGTTTTTGATGAACCAACTTCGGGTCTTGATTATGACAGCATGGAGCAAGTTAGCAAATTGATTCAGGACCTTGCAAAAAATAAAGTCATATTTGTTGTCACTCACGATTATGAATTTGTCTGCCAAACATGCTCGCGTCTGATTCGCTTTGATCGTCACGTTTTGGCAGATGATCTTCCCGTTTGTATAGAAAACAAGGAAAGAATTTATGCACTTATGGAACAGGGGGAGAAAAAGTGATATGGAGCAGAAACAAGAAAACCCAATAAAACTTCTTTTGTCATGGTCGGGGAAAAGCAAACGGTATCTTTTTGCGTCCGTCGCCTGTGCTTTTGCAAGCGGCTTATTTGTAATAGGGCCGTATATTGGCATTTATAACCTTATGGATGCGATTTTATCCGAAAATATAACACAACGGTTATTGGTGAATAATATCGTATTGATTTCTGCAACAACTATCCTGCGTATGATTACTTTGGCTTGTTCAGGCGTTCTTTCTCATAAAGGAGCTTATGGTGCATTATATCGTGTACGTTGTATGATAGTGGAACATTTGGCAAAAGTTCCGTTAGGCGTACTGGATGATCATAGCACGGGAGAAATCAAAACTGTTTTAAATGAGGATATTGAAAAACTGGAACTATGCCTTGCTCATAATATTCCAGAGTTGGTAAGTTATCTCACTGGTCCGATAGTCATTTTTATTTATTTAATGACAGTAAACATTCCATTAGCGATAATTTCTTTGATTCCCCTTCCGATTGCAGGAATTGTTATGATACATCTTTTTAAGGGTATGTCAAGTATCATGCATGATTCAAACCAATCTCTTATTGCATTTAATTCGATTATGATTGAGTACATTCGCGGAATGCGGTTAATTAAAGCCTATAATATGGGAAGTAAATCGTTCAAAAAATTCTCGGATGCCATTAAAGAGGAAAACAGAGTATGGAATTTGATCTCGCGTAAAATGGGACCTCCCTTTGCAATTTTTATTATTATTCTGGAATGTGGAATGGTTCTTTTGGTTCCTATTGGTGGAATGCTGTTTTTAAGAAATTCTATCACTTCCAGTGTGTTTTTGCTTTTCGCTTATGTTGGTTCTCTATATTTAACTGAGCTACTTCCACTTCAGCAGTTAGGAACAACCTTTGCACAGGCATTGAATGGAGTTGCTAAGACAAAGGAAATACTGGAGTTGCCTGTTTATGAAAGCGATGGGGATTTTCCTACACATTGTGATATTGCCGTTAAAAATATTTCCTTTTCATATGATGGGGAAAAGAATGTTCTGGAGAATTGCAGTTTGTATGTAGCTGAAGGAGAGAAAATAGCTCTGATTGGTGTTTCCGGTGCTGGTAAAAGCACAGTCATTGAGCTGATCTCCCGATTTTACGATGTGCAGGAAGGTCAGGTATTAATCGGCGGTATAAATGTAAAAAACATAAACTATGAAAAATTGCTTCAAAACATATCCATTGTATTTCAAAAGACGTTTTTGACCCGCGACAGTGTTTTGGAGAATATCCGTATGGGCAGTAACGCCACTCTGGAAGAAGTGAGGGCAGCCGCAAAAGAGGCACAGATTGACGATTTCATCATGTCTTTGCCAGATGGATATGATACGAAAGTAGGCAGTTTTGGCTCCCGTTTCTCTGGCGGAGAAAAACAAAGGATAGCGATTGCAAGAGCTATTTTAAAAAATGCTCCTATTCTGATATTAGATGAAGCCACAAGTGCAGCCGATCCCGAAAATCAGTTGGAAATAGATCGGGCAATTGAGAATCTTTGCAAAGGGAAAACCGTTTTGATTGTCGCACATCGTTTGGGTGCAGTTAAAATGTGTGATAAAGTGGCAATTGTCGAAAATCACACGATAACCGATGCAGGCACCCATGAAGAAGTCCTTTCCAGAAATAATTATTATAGAAAGGCATGGAGCGATTACAATGCTTCAAGAAAAATCGTCTATGGCGGGAAAGGAGATAAAACATAATGAAAGAAACAGGGCCATTACATAAAAATATCCACTTTAATATAGGCGTGATATTCACGGTTATTGAAGGTTTTCTTTCTGGATGCAGTTATATGACGATTTACCTAGTCATTCAGATCCTGCTCGGCAAGAAAACAACTACAACAGACATCTTAACGATCACAGGAATTCTGTGCGTAGTCTATGCTTTGCGAGTGCTTATTTACAGTATAGGTTATACACAGAACCAGATCGGCGGGGCTGCCGTTTCAAAAAATCTTCGCCTTTTCCTTGGAGATAAATTTAAGAGGATTCCTCTCTTTCGCTTCACACATGGGCAGGTGGGGCAATATGTAAATACAATGACATGCGATGTAAATGGTTATGAACAAATATTGACACACAAGGTAAGTAACTTGACCAAAAATATTGCTCTGGCCGTTATGGTTATTGTATTTATCTGTTATTTGTATCTGCCCGCAGGAGGGATCCTTTTGCTCTCTACTTCCATGCTGATTCCTGAAATGTGGCTTTCTTTCCGAACGGTAAAAAAGTATGGAACCAGAAAAAATAAGGTTTCATCTGAAACAGTAAGCAGCATTGTGGAATATATAGAAGGTATTCAGACGTTTCGTGCATACGGCGTGGCTGGCACAAAAAATAAGGCAACCACAGAAGCAATGCAATTGTTCAGTCAGGTCAGCTTTGAATATGAAGCGCATGGTATTCCCATAAACTTTGCTTTTAACATTATTAACTGGCTTATGGTTCCCTTTATTATGTTTATTGGGATTTCTCCGTGGATGGCAGGAGAAATTCAGACGATTGATTTTCTGCTTTTGTGTATGCTCCCTATGTTGCTGGCAAAGCTAATCGGGGCAATTTCAGTAGATTTGTTTAGCTACAAAAACCTTGTGATTTCAAAAAACAATATTTTAAAAGTAATCCATGAGCCAGAAGAAAACGGCAGTACAGAACCGTTCACAGTTAAGAATTATGAGATTGTTTTTGATAATGTGGACTTCTCCTATATTCCTGGCGAAGCAGTTTTGAAGGAAACCTCCTTTATAGTTCCAAATCAGAAATTGACTGCAATTGTTGGTGATTCCGGTTCCGGTAAATCCACCATCTTGAACCTGATCGCCAAATACTATGAGCCGACTGGCGGCGAAATCCGTATCGGCGGTAAGCCAATCAGTCATATATCCTCTGAGCGTGTGTTGGAACAAATCTCTATGGTAGATCAGGATGTATTTCTCTTTGATGATACCATTCG